>OBEQ010829198.1_pt1 | contig 36785 bp, 38 predicted proteins | sample 1670901 | NCBI WGS metagenome assembly OBEQ01 (sample SAMEA104232315, study PRJEB22302) | groundwater metagenome | biome: forest; feature: aquifer; material: groundwater | place: USA | collected 2011-08-07 | depth 5.4 m | reverse complement strand
TTAATTCTATTCCCCTCATTCTCTCAAAATCTTTTTTATTCATTGTTTTTAAACTTGTTTTTTTGGAGGGAGTTATACTTCCCATAATAATATCTCTAAAATCAAAAGTTTTTCCTTCCTTTTTATCTTTAGAATATGAGTTAAAAAATCTGAATTTAGACAGACTTTCCTTTCCAATTTTTCCATCCACTTTTCAGTTCTTTTTTTAGAATTTTAGCTTCTTGATCACTGATCTTCGAACTTCCAGCAGATTTAAGTAATAAATGAGCATTTCCTTTAGAAATCTTCTTATTTAATTTACTTTTAAGATAAACAACTATTCCTGGTAAAATTGATAAGATAATTATTCCAATAATAACTAAAGTGAAGTTGTTCTTTACTAAAGGAATATTTCCAAAAAAATATCCTGCTAATACAAATAAAAAAACCCATAAAATGCCACCTAAAATATTAAATGTTAAGAATTTAAAATAGTTCATTTTTCCTATTCCTGCTACAAAAGGAGCAAATGTTCTTATAATTGGCATGAATCTTGCAAGAACAATTGTTTTGTCTCCATATTTTTCATAGAATTTTTCAGTTTTAATGAGGTATTCTTTTTTAAAATATTTTGATTTTTCTTTGAATACTTTTTTTCCTACATATCTTCCAATACTATAGTTTAACGTATCTCCTAGAATTGCAGCTAAACTCAGAAGAAATAATAACAAAAAAACATTCATATTTCCTAAAGAAGCAAGAGCACCTGCAGCAAATAATAAACTATCTCCAGGTAAAAATGGAGTTATAACGAATCCTGTTTCTGCTAAGATAATTAAAAATAAGATTACGTATATTCCTACGTTAAAATGTTGTACTAAATAATTGAGATATTTATCTATATGAAGAATAAAATCTAGGATATTAATCATATATTTTTTTGAACTTACTTCTATAAATAGTTTTCTTGTTGAAAGAAATATTTCAAAGCTCATGTCCAAAATAATTTTGATTAATCCAGAATATTTTTTCTTTTAGGAATGCTTGATATTCTTCTTTATTTTTTATTAAAAAAAGTGGTTTAACAAGATTTGGAAATTCTTTTGTATTCTCTTCTATTTCCTCTAATTTTTCATTAAACAACTTAGAATCGTTGTATATTCTTTTTCTCTCTTCTTTAATTGTATCTGCAATCTTGGTATTTGTAACATCTTCAGTTGCATTAAATAGATTTTTTCCTGTTATTATCTTATACATTATTTGTCCTAAAGACTGTAAATCATTTTCCCCACCATATCTTCTATTATTCTCTAAATCTTTAGTTTGATCTTTTTTAGCTATTCCAAAGTCAAATATTTTTATAAACTCTGGATTTTTTATACCCCTTAGTGAAATTAAATACTCATATTTATCCTCTATTCTCTCAACTCTATGAATATCTTCAAGGTTAAAATTTAGATTATCTATTTTATTTTTAGTAATAATTATATTATTTAAATTTAAGTCTCCATGAGTTACTGATTTTGACATAAGATAGTTTACTACTGCACTTAACTGTAAAAAATAACTGTCTACTCTATCGTATTCTTTTATCCCTTTAGGATTTTCTTTCATTACTTCAGCTAATGTTTTTCCTTCAACATACTCCATTAAGATTGCATATACTGGTTTTCTGTTTCTTGTTACAAAATTTTTCCCAGAATAATAGACTTTTACAATATTTGGATGATCTAATTCTGCTAATAACTTAGCTTCTTGAGTAGGAATTTCTTCTTTAAGAACTTTTATTGCTCGTTCTTTATTTAAATCAGTGCAATATACTTTGTACGTTGTTCCAGATACGCCTGAACCAAGTATTTTTAAGAAAAGATCCCCCTTATTTGCTGAAAATTCTGAACATTCAATAAGTTCATCTAGATCTCTTGCCTGTCCTTTTTCAAGTACCTTTCTTGCTTTTTTATATTTATTTTCTTTTTTTATTAAATTTTTTAATTCTTCTGTAATTTGAGCTTCCTCTTTTAGATTATTCTTTTCTTCAAAAATATATTTTGAATTGAGATACTCTTTTAGAAATTCGTATTCTGTATTTTGTATTTGTGGAACAACTTCTTCTTCACTTAGTAAATAGAGATATTCTAAACTATGAAATGTACCTCTTTTTATAGCATCTAAATTAATTTCATCGTCTATATCAATTAAATTTTTTCTATTGTCTGTTAATGGCTTTAGGCCATTGTATCCTGTGAGGATGCCTAATTGTGTTTCAAATGTTGCAGTGAACACATCAGGGTCTAATGGAGCAAAAGCAGCAAGAGAAACAGCAGCTGCACGGGAAATATCACTCTCATTGTCAGATATGGCTTTTTTATAAAGATTAACATATAAATCTCTATCTAATTTTACTATTAACCCCAAATTGTGGGCAATAATTTGACGAATTATATTTACTTCATCTGATATACCTTGTTTGCATAAATCTATAAATCTTTTTGGATAATCTATAGATAATTGCCCAAAAGATCTAATAAACTCGCTAAGTTGCTCTTGTTTGTGAAAGTTATGAAAACAATAATAACTATAAATATCCCTTAACTTTAAGTTATCTGTTAATGCAAGTTTTATAAAATTCTCATTAATAGTTTTATCTTCTTTAGATATTTCTTTTTTATTTTTAATAAGTTTTAATGGAAGAAAATCTAAATAAGTGTCAAAAATATAATCCATTAATTTAATCTTATAATTTTTTAAATCTATTAAACTATTTTTATTATCTTCCCTTTCATATATTCTCTTAACCCTCAGTGCAGTATAAAATATTTTTTCTTCAAGATTTTCAGAACTTTTAATTATTGTTTCAAACTCCAATTTAGTATAAAATATTGGTGCCCATTTATCCCATAATCTTTCAACAAAAATTTCAATCCTTACTCTTCCTAATTCATTTAATATTCTAAATTTTTGTTCTTCATTTAGTTGGTTATTCATTTTTTCTACTCACTTTAGATAATCTAAAAGTTCTCCAAATAATTTCTCTTTTATAGGTCTTATTAACTCATAACTTATTTTTTTTCCTGAGTTCATATCTTCAATTGTTAATTTATTTTCATCTGAAAGATGTTTGTTTAAATAAGCGCTTACTCCCAAAGAGATTTCAATGATGTCCTTCAAGTAATCTAAATTTTCATTTCTTAATTTTTCATGAATAAACTGAGAATATTCTTCTTTCAAAGATCCATCATTATTTAGCATTTCATTCTTATGAGCTTGTATCCAAGAAGCATTACCTCCTGTACTTAACGAAAGTCTTAAGGAACTTTCCAGATTTTCATATTCTTTTCCTTTATTTTTAGCACTATATTCCATTAAAAGATGTCTGTTTGTTGCAATTTTATACACAAGCAACCCAAAAGAAAATAAGTCATCAAAACCACCATATCTCCTACAATCTTTTGGATCAACAGGATAAGATTCATCCTCAATTCTTGCAATTCCAAGATCAATTATTACTGGATTTTCAGTTTCTTCATTTATGATAATATTACCTGGATGCAAATCTCTGTGTGTCACATCTGCATTAAAAAGTTCCTGAATCCCATTTAATATTCCTCTTGAATAATTTTTTATTTTTTCAGGATTAAGATTATTACTTTTTGATTTGTAGTCTTGTAAAATATTTTCAAGATTATCTCCTTTCACATATTCTAAGAGGAGTCCTCTTTCAGGGATACCTGGAAAGAAAGTTTTCATAATATAATCTCTTAAAGAACTTAGATTTATTACATTTTTTAATTTCTCTTTTTTGTAAAATTCTTCAAGGTGATATAATATTCTTGCTTCTTCTCCTTTTGCTTTACGACTCATATATTTTGAAACAATTTTATGCTTTAGCTCACTATTTTCTCCATAGATAACAAAACCACGAGATCCAAAGCCTATAAGTTTCCATTTTCCTCCTCTTTCTTTTGTTCTTACTTTATCTCCTGCAATTTCATAAGCAGCAGCTCTCATTTCCTCTTCTTTCCAAGGCATTATTTCATGATTAAATATTGAATTATCAATCTCTAAAATACCCCTATCACGCATCTGTTCTCTACTAAGAACAATTTCTAAGTATTTATCTTCTTGTTGAAAATTCTCAAAATTTATCCTATCGAGTAATAAATTATCTTCTATAAAATGTCTAAGTTCCCATACAGTAGTTTTTCTATCTAATCTCTCCATTCCAAAAGCATCGTTAGACTTAGCAATTGAAGAATAAATAATTTCTGCAAATCTATGAAATTCTTTAAAATGTGTTATTGTAGTATCTTCTATTTCTTCTTTTATTATCCAAGTTATATCTCTTGCTGAAACACCTAACCCTTTTTTTGTTTCGATTTCACTAACTGAACTTTTTTTTGTAAAATCTTTTCTATATATCTTAAATTCTTTATTTACTAATGATTTTAAATTAGTTATCTTTTCATCAAATTTTACTGTTGAAATACCTGCACGAGATAATAACAAAACATCCTCTGCTGAAATACTTATTCCTCCATTGTTATTTGCGATATCAATATACTCTTTTATTTTTTCAAATGAAATTTCTAATTCTTCTAAGTCTTTAAGATCTGAATTATAAACTATCTGAAAATTTTCTTTGTTAATAATATATTTCCCTTTTTTTACTTGATTATAGAACTCCTCATCATCTCCCTTTTGAACATTTAAAGATCTAAATATTTCTGCATTTATCTCATGCATTGGTTTACTTCCATAGATAAGTTCAGCGCTATTAGAAGAATACCAAAATCTATCTTTTGAAGGTATTTTAAATAAATTTTTTGCCTGTTCATAGAGATCATTACATGATTCAGCAAGATTAGAACTTGATTTTATATACGTTGCTGTTAAAGCATTTTCAGCAATCCAATTATTATACCCTTTGAGAAAACTTTTTTTTAATTCAGGATTTAAATTATTCATAACTTCTTTTATAAATTCTACTGAAATATTTTTTTCAGCTAATTTTACAATATGTTTAGGTTGAAAGATAGATAACCTTTCTCCGCAACTACATTTATTTAAAAAAACATCACTTTTATTATTACATTCATGTTCATTAAAAAGAACGTATTTATTTGCTAGATCTGAAGATATTTTATTCTCTTCAAAATCAAAAATTATATCATTCCATTCAAAAGAAGAATGGTATGCATTTGCTATTGAATGATGAACTTTTAACTGCATTGCTTCTTTAATATCTGAAATATTAAATCTTTGATCAAAATTATTAACTGTTTTTGGGCTTATTTTTTTTGTAAATAAATCTTTTATAACATTTCCCCAATCATTATAATATAACCCTAGTTCTCTTTTTCTATAAGCATTTGCAATATCTGGTGAAATATTATTCTCAATAAAAAAACTTATTTCTTCATCACTAAAACTAGTTTTAGAATATTCATTAACTGAATAATCTTTTGCCATAATATAATAACTAACAACAAAAGTATAAAAAATCTTTTATTGGATCTAACTAAATAGTAATAATAGTAAACTTTCTTTTTTTAATGATATTTTATTCCAAAGAAATTCTATTTCTTGATTTACTATTTGGTGGCTTTTAATTTGTCTATTTTTAAAATAAGATTAGGATCTGGACAAAGATCTAAATATTTTTCTCTTTCTAGATGAGAAGTTACCCCATAAAAATCTCCTTTTTTATCTTCCATATCTCTAATAATTTGAAAATGTAAGTGCGCTGGCCAACTTCCATTAACCTTTTCATTACCTATTCTTGCTATTTCTTCACCTTTCTTAATAACTTTATTTTCTTTTATTCCATCAAGAGAATCAAGACTAAGATGACCATATAAGGTATAGAAATTAATATCTTTTACCTGATGTTCAAGAATAATTGTTGGACCATAATCTCCAAAACCCACATTATTATGATAACTATGTACTCTTGCATCTAAAGGCGCAAATATTTTTGTTCCTGGATCTACCCATACATCTATTCCGAGATGTATCGTTCTTGCACCATTATTATCATTTCGATCAAAAAGATTACTTCTTTTGTAAATTATTCGATCTTCATTATATTTTCCAATACCATACCTTGCTGAATTTTCTTTTAGTTTATTAAAGATATACTTACTAAATAAAAAAGTGTAATCTAAATTAAGTTTATCTAATTCTTCATTACATTCGCTTAAATCAAAAATATAACTCTTTGTCTTATTTAGATCAAAATCAGTTACGGATCCTATTTCATTTTTTATATTTTTTAATGCTTCTACAAGTTCTGTTTTACTTTTCATTTTAATTCCTCCTTCATAAATGGAAATAAGATCACATCTCTAATTGAAGTGGTTCCTGTTGCCAACATCACAAGCCTATCAATACCAATTCCTAGGCCTCCAGTTGGGGGCATTCCATGATCTATTGCTGTACAGAAATCTTCATCCATCTGATGTGCTTCTTCGCTATTTCTTTGTTTTCCCTGATCTTCCAATAATTTTCTTTGGAGAAGAGGGTCATTTAATTCTGAATAGGCATTCCCTATTTCCATACCATAAATAAATGGTTCGAAACGTTCTATTAACCAAGGATGAACTCTATGTGGTTTACATAGAGGTGTACTCTCTATTGGATGGTCTATCACAAATGTTGGTTGTATTAAAGAGTCTTGACAATATTGTTCAAAGAGCGCAAGTACTACTTCACCTTTTGTCCATTGATTATAAAAATCTTCTTTTAATAATCCTTTTTCTCTTGCCTGTTCTCTAATCTTATCTGCATCTCTGTCTTCAGCATCTACCTCTGTTTTTTCTTTTATGATTTCACACATTTTTGCTCTTCTCCAAGGTGGAGCAACATTAATCTCTACACTTCCAAATTTAGATTCTTTCTCACCCACATTCACTTTTGTTGTACCATTTACTTTTTGAAAAATATGAGCGTACATATTTTCAGTTAATTCCATCATGTCATTGTAATCAGCATATGCTTGATAACATTCCATCATTGTAAATTCTGGGTTATGAGTCCTGTCTATACCCTCATTTCTAAAATTTTTACAGATAGTATAAACTCTTGGAAAACCTCCAACTAAAAGTCTTTTAAGATAAAGTTCAGGAGATATGCTTAAGAATAAATCTCTATCTTGTGCATTAAGGTGCGTCTTAAATGGTCTTGCTGATGCTCCTCCATAAACTGGTTGTAGTGTTGGAATTTCAACTTCCATAAATCCATTTCCGTCTAAAAATTCTCTCATTGCAGTAATAGCTTTTGAACGTTTTATGAAAACATCTCTTGATTCTGGATTCATGATTAAATCTAAATATCTCTGTCTATATCTTGCTTCCATATCTTTTAATCCATGATATTTTTCTGGAAGAGGTCTTATAGCTTTTGTGAGTAAGGTGTAATCTTCTACTTTAATTGTTATTTCTCCAGCTTTTGTTTTGAATACCTTTCCTTCTGCACCTACAATATCTCCAAGATCTAATTTTTTCAGCAGACCATATTGTTCTTTGTTGATATTATTTTCTTTGAGAAATAATTGTATTCTTCCACTGATATCATCTAGGGTCATGAAAGATACTTTTCCCATTGGTCTATAGGTCATTATTCTTCCCGCTACTTTTGCTTTGTAATCAGAATCTTCACCACTACTGAGCCCTGAATAATTTTTTGTTAATTCTCCTGCTAGATCTTTTGGTTCATATTTGTAAGGATAAGGATTTATACCTGCACTTCTTAAGTCTTCTAATTTTTTTAATCTGCCTTTTACTACATCTTCAAATGTCATGTTCACAATACCTCGGAAAGTTTTCTATTATTTTACTAAATATTTCTCTTAACTCTTCTATACTTCTGTAAGAAACCCATTCATTTGCTGAATGACAATTTCCACTTAGTGGACCAATTACAATTGTTGGAATTTTTAATACAGAACCAAAAAGATTTTCATCTGCCACAGAAAGACCATATCTATAAATTGCTTTTCCATACTTTTCTTTTACAAATTTACTTACAAATTGGGTGAATGGGTGAAATTCATCCGTAATATATGGGTCTAAGTAAGGTGTTTTTCTTTTTTGTATTTCTACTTCTACTTTTTTTCCATTTACTACACTTAATATTTCTAAATCATATAATTCATCAATGAACTTTTTTATTTCTTCAAGTACTGTCTCTTTTGTTTCTGGGGGAACAAGATGTCGATCAATAATTATTTCTGTTTTTTCCGGTATTGATAAAGATCCTGCTTCGCTGTTTATAGATCTAATAAATAAACTAGAAGGGGGAAGCTTTTCATGTTTTCTTAAAGGGAGTTTTTTTATATTCATGATTATTTTTGAAGCTTCTTCTATTGCATTAACTCCTTCACTACTTGCACCATGTACTGAGAAACCTGGAACTTTTAGACTATATGCTGCTCTTCCCCTTCTTCCTAAAATTATTGCTTGTGGTCCTATACTTGGTTCAGTAGTTAACCCTGTTTCAGGAATTATTGCTGCTATGATATCTTTACACCAAGGACTATTTACTAGTGCATGGCCTCCCTCTGAAATGTTTTCTTCATCTACGCCGAAAGCTATTTTTATTTTAAAATTCTTTGGATTTTTATTTTCTATTGCTTTAAGTATTGCAACAATTCCTGCTTTCATGTCGCTTGTTCCTCTTCCAAAAAGAATGTCACCTTCTTCTGTTAACGTAAATGGATCTGTTTTCCAGTCACCATACACCGGAACAGTATCCATATGAGCATAGAATAAAATTGATTTTTCTCCTTCTCCTTTTTCAGCGAGAATATTAAATCTTTTTTCTTCAATATGCTGTCGCTGTACTTTAAACCCTAAATCCCTAAGATGATTTTCTAAAAATTCAGCTAACTCTTTTTCATTTGGAAAAACAGAATAAATATTTACAACTTTTCTTAATAGTTCTTTAGTCTCCATTGTATTCCTCCACTAAATTTTTTAGTGATTTTTTTTCTATTGCCCATACATTTAGATTTTCATAATCACTTATTTCATTGAAATCTTTTGGTCCACTTATCTTACAGTGTTTTTGTAATAATCCTGAAAAACGTCTTCCAGTTCTTCTACACACAATATTTACTCCTATATGTGCGGATCTCGCTTCACCGTACACCAAATCTACTTCTTGTTCAGCTAGTTCTTTCATTAAAGCTGACGATGTTGCGCCATAAAGCCCTTGTTTTGAATAGTTATTATATGTTGCAGCATCACTTAGTTCTGCGAACCTGAAATTTTCATTTCCTACTTTTACATTACAGACTTCAGCAACACCTATTGAGACAACTTTATCTCTATCAACTGCAATTGCCTTTATATTATTTTTATTGTTTAATAAGGAGCTTATATTTTCATGATTTAATCCAAAAGTGTACCTCTCTTTATACGCTTCCTTATAGAGTTCAAGAATATTTGTTACATCAACATCTAAAATATTTCCAACCTTAATTTCAATATTCTTTTTTATTTGTCTTTCTATTGATTCATTATAATTTGTATCTTTCTCTTCTCGGTCAATCATTTTTGCAGCATGTACTTCTGCTTCTCTTAAATATCTACTTTCTTTTCTTTCTTTGGTATTCAACCCAAGGTAAACTAAATTGAAATCATTAAATTTCCCGTTAAGAGTAATTTCAGCTTCTTTATACTCTTTAATTTGAGCAGACTCTGACAACTTCTTTTCTAGAAATACTCTTGCTGTTACCCTATTTACTCCTTCTTCTTTTATAAGTTCTTTAAATTTTCTGAGTTCTTTTTCTAATTCTTGCTCAGAAGATATTGGTGTTGTTAAAAACCATTTTATTCTTTCATTTCTTTCATCAAACGTCGGTTCTCCGATAATTCCTATACTGCTTGCTTGTTCTGTCATTATGCCTTTCCTCCCATTAATAAAAATAGATAACTTGAGATGATGAATGCGATCAAACTATACGGTAGTTGAGTTTTGAAATGTTTTGTAATTTCAATTTTTGATGCTACTTTTGTCAGTATTGTTGTTGATGATACTGGACTGTTATGATCTCCAAAAATTCCACCTGAAACTATCGCTGCTATGATTAAACTTGGATTGATATTATTGGCTATTCCTAAGGGAAGAAATATAGGAATAACAATTGCAAATGTAGCCCATGATGAAGTCATGAATGCGAGCATTGAAGTGATAATGAAGATTCCCAAGACTAAGAGACTACTTAACATAAAACCTTTTGAAAGATCTATAATTATTGCTGCTGTGTTTAATTTAAGTGTTAAATTTCCTAAGATCCAAGCGAGAAACAGCATTACTATTGACTGGAACATTTGTTTTGATCCGAATAAAAATGAGTTTGAAAGTTGTTGTATTTTTATCTTTTTTTTGAGGTAGTAAACAAATAAAATTATTGTACTTATTATTCCTGTATAAAGAAGAATATCTACTACATTTAGACTTGCTATTACTTCATAACTTAGGCCAACATTTTTTGATTTTATGACTATGCTTCCAAAAAGAATTATTAGAGAGACTATTACTAATAAAAATGCAGGAAATAAAACTTCCTTTAATGTTATTTCATCTTTGTATTTTTTTTCATTTTTTACTGTCTTTTGTATTTCTTCTTCTTTTTTCATTCCAAGTAAATTTATTTCATATAAAATTACTGCAAGTGTTATGAATACCAAACTTATTGCATAGAAATTATAGGGTATAGATTTAATGAATATACCATAACTATTTTCTAAATTGAGATTTTTTATGATACTTACGATATATACTGTCCAAGTTGAGAAAGGAATCAGAACACAAGCAGAAATACTTAAAGAATGGATGATGAATGCTATTTTTGCTTTTGAAATTCTATGTTTTTTTGTTATTGTGTTGAGAAATACTCCATTGAGAAGGATATTTAAATAATCATCTATAAATAATAATAATCCTGAGAGCCAACCAATAAATAATACCTTCTTTTTACTTTGAAAGAATTTTGTTAGTTTGATATTCTTATTTTGAAGCGCATATTCTACGACACCTATAAATCCACCAAGAACGATTAATACTAAAATTAATTTTATATTCCAGGAATCAGTTCCTACTTCTTTTAATATTGTGTAGGTATTTTTTAGAAGGCTAAAACTGAAACCATATAAAATTAATAATCCACTCCCTATTGATACTGTTAATGATAAAATGGGTTTTCTTGTTATTATTACAAGTAAAATTGCTATAAATGGGGGGAGGAGGTAGATTAATGAACTAAGTTCCATATTTTTCCTCGCTTTTATATAACCAAGAATTACAATTTAGAGAACAGAGATAGAATCCTTTTCTTCCATCTCTCCCTTCTATTTTTTCTGGAGTTTGACTGAGAACAGTTATATCTAGATAACCACAATCTCTTCTGTTATCTAAACAGAACGTCCAATTTCTATCTGTTCTTTGCAATTTACAGATTTGTATTCCTTCTCTTTCTTCAAGCGGAATATCTTTTGGGATGGTTTTTTCATTTAACATAGTTCACACTATCTCCTTACGTTTCCAATCTACAATTTAGCTGTGAGAAACTAGAGTTCTAAACTCTTAATGAGTAGATAACATTTTTCACAACTAAATCTTAATCTTATTATGATGAAGTAAACTGACAATATATATTCTCTGATTAAATTATAATAATAGATTATAATATTATAATTTTAGTTAGCATCCTATAATTTTTTATAATACTAGACTTTAACTTCATAATCTCCTATTAAAATTGTAATTGCATAGAAAGTTAACTTTTTAAACGTTTTAATCTCATTTCTGGTATAATGTTACCTGAACTTGATAAAACTGATTTTAAAATTCTTTATGAACTAGATAAAAGTATTAGGACACCTCATAGTAAAATTGCTAAAGAAGTTCATTTAAGCAAGCAAGCAGTTAAAAAAAGAATTGATAAACTCATAAATAAGAAAATAATTACTAAGTTTATAACCATTATAGATTCTTCTAATTTCGGAATTGTACCGACACAAACATTTGTTTCCTTAAATCCTGCATCAAGAGATCAAATAGATGAATTTGTTAATTATTTAACAAATAACAAAGATATTGCCCAAGTAACGACTTGTGAAGGAGTTTATGATCTTTATTTTGGGATAGCGGGACCTAATTTACATGAAATTGATATTAAATTATCTGAAATATTTACTAAATTTCCCCATTTAATTAATCATAAAATAACTCTTCCGATGATAGATACACGATTATTTCCTCGTGATTATTTAATAGATGCACCACGTCAAATAATGACTAAGAATAGGGGTTTTCATTCGAGATCTAAAGAAAACTATAAAATTAAAGAAATAGATAAAAAAATTTTATTTGAGTTAAGTAATGACCCAATGACTACTGTTGTTGAAATTGCAAAAAAAATTAGTTTTCCATTACAAACAGTCATCCATAGAAAAAAATATTTAGAAGAAAATGGAATAATTCGTGGGTATATGTATCTGCTTAATGAAAGAATGTTTATTCAATATGAACTCTTATTAGAAATTAATCATCTCACTCCAGATTTGGAACTTAAACTACTTCAATATTTTGCATCAAACCCAAATGTACTTTTCATCGTTAAATATTTTGGTGAATATACCTTTTCTGTTATTATTGAGACTAAAGATCTTCAAGATTATCGAAGATTTTCAGAGGATTTTAAAAATAATTTCTCAAAGAACATTAAGAGATTTATTCCCCTTATGGTTCATGAAATTAAAAAAATTAATTTTTTCTTTCAAGAATTAGAATAAGCATTTTATTTAAAACTAAATTCTTTTTACTTTGCTGTAATTTTTCCGACAGAGATGAAACTAGTTTATAAATGAGTATATATATTTTCTAATTAAATTATAATTATCCCTTATAAGATTATAATTTTTAGCTAGATTTATATAATCTGTTATCACCTTTAACTTATGAAAAGAAAAATAGCTCAAATTGGACCCTCTACATTAATGGTTTCACTTCCTATTAAGTGGGTTAAAGAACATCATTTAAAAAAAGGAGATGAACTTGAAGTTTTACCTTCAAATAAAAAAATTTCTTTTCATGTGGAACAACCTCATCAAGAAGAAAAAGAGATAACCATCAACATTACAAATTTTCATTTACATACGTTTAAGAGATATTTAGACACCCTTTATTTTTCAGGATATACTAAAATAAAATTAATCTATCAATCTTTAGAAATGTATGATGATAAAAAAGGAATTTATCGGCCCCTTATTTCACTTATAAAATTGGGTGTTGCCCGTTTTATAGGTATGGAGATTGTGAGTCAAACAAAAAATAGCACAGAGATTCATTGTTTTATTACGTGTTCTAATAATGAACTTGAAAAAATAGAAAAAAGAATTTATTATCTCTGGAGAGAATCAACTGATGAATTTCTTGAGAGTTTAGAACAACATAAACCCTTTAGTGTCAAAGAACTTGATGAGAGACATACAAATATTATAAGATTTATTACTTATTATATGAGACTTCTCGATCAGTCTAATAAAAGCCATGAAGAAAAAAAACAACTTTATAGTCTTTCTTTAGTCATAGATATGATGATGGATAAATTTAGACATTTAGGTGAGATGATTGAAAAATATGGATGCACTCCTAAAGTTATTCTTGCTCTCAAAGACATTTTTAAGATTGTTAATAAACAATTTGAGGCTTTACATAAAGGAGTAATGCCTGAAACACTCATTCAAGAAAGATATCTTGTTGTTAATCGTATAAGATCAGAAAATTATAGTTTAGAAGAATATAAAATTTTATCTGAAGTTTTAATCTTTTTAGATACCTTAAATAATTTTAGCAGAGCAATTATTATAAAAAATTTAGAGATGCCTAAAGAAAATACTTTATGAAAAAATAAAAATTATTCTTTTATTTTCCAAAAAAGAATTAAACTAAGGACAAAACAAAGTAATACTGAAAGGAGAGCAAATCTTTGATTTAAACTAACAGAGAGAATTCCAAATAAAGCAGGACCTATTGTAGCAGAAATTTTACTTGAAAAACTATTAAAACCGAACAGTTCACTTCTTTTTTCATCAGGGATAATATTGTTATACCATGCTCTAGCTGTAGATTGGCTTCCCCCAATAACAAGTCCACCTAAAACAATAAACACATAAATCAGAAATGATGATGTTGCAAAATACATTGCTAATGTTGCTAAGCACCACCCAAATAACGTTAAGATTAAAACTTTCTTATAACCAAGAACGTTACTTATCTTTCCAGCGAGTAACGTAGCAGGAATAGCAATAATTTGTGCAGCTAAAAGCATGAGTGCAATTTTAGTAAGTTCTATTTTTAAGGTGGTACTTGTGTATAAAGCAAAGAAAAACATAATTGTTGCAATCCCTTCAGTTAAAAAATAAAAAGCAAGTAAAAATAAAAACAAGTGTTTATACTTTCTCCAGTTTTTAAATGTTTCAAAATTTGTTTTAATACTTTTTGTGAGAGTTTCTTTTAGTGAACTTAATTTTGTAAATTCTTGTTCTTTTACATTGATGAATGCAGGTAATGAAAATATTAAATAAAATAACGCTACAATAATAAAACTCATCCAATAAAATTGAGAACTAACTCCTGCTTTAAAGAAAGGATAAATTAAGATTAGACATAAAATTCCCCCTACATATCCAATAGACCATCCAAGGCTAGAAACTTTTCCGCTTGTATCTTTAGAAGAAACGTTATAGAGTAAAGAGTCATACATTGTTATTGCAACATTATAGATCATATTTGTAAAAATAAAAACCAGTGTTGCTAAAATCGGATGTAATTGAGAAGTAAATGCTAAAAACAACGTTCCTAAAACTGCGAATAAACTACTAACAACAAAAATTAATTTTCTTTTCTTTGTAACATCTGCTAAAGCACCAAGCGGAACTGAAAGAATTCCTGAAAGGAGAATCGAAAATCCTACAGCAAGACCCCACCATAAATCTGCATTAGGATTATTATTTAAAATAATTGACTTATAATATAAAGGAAAGAGTAAAACTGGAATTAAAGAAGCATAGGCAGAATTAGAAAAATCATACAATGCCCAAGACCAAATTTCTTTCTTAGTTATCTTTGTTTCCATTCTATTCATCCCTTGATAAAATGTATTTTGGAAAGATATAAATCCAATGATCTCTAGGAAAGTTAATTATATTCAATTTTTCATAAACTGAACTTACATAAAATGTGATCTTTTTAGATAAGTAGTCTAAAGCCCCTGTAATTTTATATTGATTTATAATCCATGCTAAATTTTGTTGAGAAATGTCTTTTTTACCAAAGAAATTTATAAATTTTTCTTTATCTTTAAAATTTAATTTTTTATACGTATAAATTGATAATAATGTTGGAGTGCCTTGAAGAATATCAGAATAAAGAGCTCTACCTTTCTTTTTTAAATCATCAACATCCATTAAATCGTCTGCTAATTGATAAGCTATACCAATAGATATTCCAATTTCAAAAAATTCATTTTTTAAATTTTTTGGAGCACATAATTGAAACATATATGCAATAAATTTTGCTGAAATTAAATTTACTTTATTAAGATAATCCTCTTCACTTATATCTAGCTTATTTCTCCATTTTAGATCTAACACTTGTGCTCTGTCAATGCTATAACAAATATTTTCGTAAGCAGATAAACATTCAATTTTAAAATCTTTTGATATTTTAGATTTTAATATTAAATTAATACTCATATCACGAAGAATATGTGCACTAAGTAATGTAAAATATTCACTATTAGATTTTATTTTTTTATAAATACTTAAAATTGTTTCTTGATTTCTTCTAACCTCATGTTGATCTAGGATATCATCATCAACTAAAGTAGAATTATGTAAAATCTCAAATGCAAATAAGATGGGCCATAACTTTTCAAATTTAGTAAAATCTTTATTCATATTATACAAAATATAAGGTCGTAATCTTTTACCGCCATTAAGAACATAATATTTTAAATTTCTAAAGATTTCAAGTAACTCCTCATTAGGTTCTATGCTGATTGTATGTTCTAAATCTCCAGAAAGTTGTGAATCGAATTTTATTTTAAATTCATTTAATTCTTTTTTTATCTGCCTTATCATTTTCTTTTTCCAATTATCCAATTATTTGAACTACAAAAATCCCATGTAAAATAAGAATAACTAAATAATTCTAAATTTTTTTTAGAAAGTGATAATCTTTTATCTTTTAATATAATATTTTTTCCGTGATCAGAAAGAGTATAAGTATGGTATTGTAAATCTTCTAGAAGTTTATAGTCTATCTTTAAGGTAATTTCTTTACTAAATTTAATTATATTTTTTTGTTTATGTTTATTAACAAGAAATAGCCCATTTTTTTTTAAAAGCTTAAATACTTTATACAATGCCTTTTTTAATTTTTCAGGATCTTGATAATATGTTTCAAATCTTCCAGATTTAAAAGTAAATCCCCCACTATGAGAAAAAATAATATCAAAAGTATCATTTGGTATATAATCTAGAAGATCACTTTGTACACACACAGATCTAACTCTTTCTGAAGCATGATCTAACATTTTTTTCGATCTATCAATTCCACAGACATCATATTTATGTTCTATAAGTTTTTCTGTAAAATTGCCATTTCCAACACCTATTTCAAGAACATTACTCTCTTTTGGAACAATATTTACAAAATCTTCAAAAGCCTTAGTATAATTATGGTATTTTTTGCTATATTGGACATATATTTCAGCTATTCTTTGTTGTGTAAACAAACTCGTATCTTCACTCACCATAGTATAATCTCTTCAATTTATAACTAAACCCATTTTAGTATATTAATTTATGTTGTAATTTTAACTAACAACATTTATAAGCTTTCAAAATTTAAAAAATGTGATGCTAAGTACTCATGAGAAATTAAAAAAAGCAGGATTAACAGGTAATGAAGCCAAAGTGTATTTGGAATTATTAAAAAGAGATCCAATTAAAGCTTCAGAATTAGCAAAAAAGACAAGTCTTGATAGAACCTTAGTTTATCAGATTGTTGATAACTTATTAAAAAAAGGATTAATTAATTATATGATAAAAGATAATAAAAAATATTTCTCTGCAGCAGATGCAATTCATCTCTTAAGCCCCCTTAAAGATCAGGAAGTATTCATTAAAAATTTAATTGTAGATTTAAAAAAAATTGAAAAAACAACTGAAAATGAATTTTCAGTTGAGGTTTATGAAGGAAAAAAAGGATTGATGCTCCTCTTTGAAGAAGCATTAAAATATAAGGAATATTGTATCTTAGGTGCAACTGGAATAAGCTATGATATCTTTGAGAGTTGGGAAATAAAGAGAATTAAAAAAGAAGTTGCTAAAAAAACATTATCTATTAGAGCAATAACCTCTTCTAAAAAGAGAGGAGAAGCCTGGACAAAACTAAAAGGAATTTCTACAAGATTTATTGATAATATTGAGTTGCATAAGGCAACAATAGATATTTTAGGTAATGAAAAAGTATGCATGCATCTCCTTATTGAACAAAAACCTTTGTTTATTTTAATAAAAAATAAAGAAATAGCTTCCACAATGAAAGCTTATTTTGAAGTTCTCTGGAAAATTTCTAAAGAATAAAATTTTCTAAAATTATTTGGAAAAATTAATAAATTAAAAAAATAAAAATAGTTAATGAAGTTTGACGAAAATTTGGCAGCACTTCATGGATATCTTTGTTCTGATGGATATGTAATTAAAAATCCATTACATCAAAAACATAAATATTACCATATTGCTTTAAGAAATACAAATCAAGTTTTACTTGAAGATTTCCAAAAGAGATTTAAAGAATATTTTGGAGTTCAACCTCATATCACTAAAGAGGGAAGATGCAGAATACAATCTAGGAAGATCTACGAATTTCTTACTCAGAACTATTCTTATTATTGTCATGAATGGGTTTTACCAAAGTTATCAAAAAGAAAATTAAAATTTTGGTTAAGATCATTTTTTGATGCAGAAGGATGGGTGGAATGTCAGGAGGCAAAGAATAGAACTATTCGAATTGAGTGTGCACATTTAGAAGGGTTAAAAACAATAAAAACAGAATTACAAAGGTTTTCTATCCGATCTTCATCAATAAAGAAAAAGAAAGATAGAAATTGTTGGAGATTAAATCTATGTGGATTAACCAATCTTAAAAAATTTAGAGCAGAAATAGGATTCTTACATCCAGAGAAAGCAAAAAAGTTAGAAAATGCAATTAATTCGTATAAAAATTATAATTGGGAAATTCCTGATTCTAAAGAGGAATTATTGCATTTTTTAAATGAGAAAGGAAAATTAAGATTTTCTAGAAACGAGTTAAGGTTCAATTCGATTAAGAAAGAGAACCTCTTAAAATTAAAAGTAAAGTTAAAAACCTATTCTTTTGATTTGCAGTTAAGTGGGCCATGGATCAATGGGGGCGGATCAAGGTATTATTCTTTACATTTCAAAGTAAAAGAGCTAGAAAAATTGAAATAGTAAGTCTTATAAAAAAGAAATAAGTTTCATTCCTATGTCAAATATCCCAAAAGAGATAAAACAAATAGAAGAAGCAGTATGGGAAATTCCAACAAGCTTTAAAGAAGGGATGAACGTCCCAGCAAGGATTATTGCAACAAAAAAATTATTAGATGCAATGGATCCTGGTGTATTTGACCAAGTAACTAATGTAGCATGTCTACCTGGAATTCAAAAGTATGCAGTGTGCATGCCTGACGGCCATTGATTTAGTAAAGATTTGTTCTTGCTAAAATGGAAGGGCTATGGTTTTCCAATAGGTGGAGTTGCTGCAATGGATGCGGAAAATGGAGTAATCAGTCCTGGCGGTATAGGGTTTGATCAAGTGTAAGATGCGTCTTTACTTCAAAAAATTAACTGCGGGATGCGATTGGTCTTAACAAATCTTACCATTAAAGACGTTCAACCGAAGATAAAAGAGTTAGTGAATACTCTTTATAGTGCAGTTCCTTCTGGAGTTGGATGTAAGGGCTTTGTAAAATTAACAACCAAACAATTTGATGAAGTGATGGAACAAGGAGTAAAGTGGTGTGTTGATAATGGGTACGGCTGGAAAGAAGATTTAGAAAGAATAGAATCTCATGGAAAAATTGAATGGGCAGATGCTTCAAAAGTTTCTAGCAAAGCAAAACAACGAGGCATTGATCAATTAGGAACACTAGGATCAGGAAATCATTATTTAGAAATTCAGCATGTTAAAGCTGAGAATATTATGGATAAGGACCTTGCAAAAAGATTTGGAATTTTTCCTGATCAGATTGTTATCATGTTTCATTGTGGCAGTCGTGGATTTGGCCATCAAGTTGCTACAGATTATTTAAAAATATTTGATGATGTGATGAAACGAGAACATATTAAAATTAATGATAAAGAATTAAGTTGTGCTCCTTTTAAAAGTAAAGAAGGACAAGATTATTATGCTGCAATGGCTTGCGCTGCAAATATGGCGTTTGCAAATAGACAAGTTATTATGCATAGAATTAGAGAAAGTTTTGAAAAAGTATTTAATAAAAAAGCAGAAGAAATGGAAATGCATTGTATTTATGATGTTGCTCATAATCTTGCAAGATTACAAGAATTTGAAATTGATGGTAAAAAGAAACAATTAATTGTACATAGAAAGGGTGCAACTCTTTGTCAAGGTCCAGGAAATCCAGAAGTTTCTAAACTCTATCGTGATATAGGTTCTCCTGTTATTATTGGGGGGAGTATGGAGACTGGTTCATACCTTTTAGTTGGAACAAAAAAAGCAGATCAAGAAACATTTTCTAGTACTGCTCACGGTTCTGGGAGAACAATGTCTCGACATCAAGCTCAAAGAGAATTTAGAGGAGATAAATTACAAAAAGATATGGAAGCAAGAGGTATTTATGTTAAGTCTGGATCTATGTCTGGTTTGGCAGAGGAAGCTGGAGCTGCATATAAAGAAATTAATGACGTTATTGATGCGCTTGTAACTTCAGGAATAACAAAACCTGTTGTAAAATTAATTCCCCTCGGGAATGTAAAAGGCTGATGCAATCTGATCTTCTTAAACAAACGTATGTATTACAAAAAACAAAGATAGAAAAAATGAAATCTTGTAAAGGAGCTTACAAGGTTGAAGTTCTAAATAAAGAAATTATCGTTCATCCAAATGTTTTTTATCCTGCAACAGATACAAAATTATTGATAAATTCAATCACACCACATCCAGAAGATACCTGTTTAGAAACTTTTGCTGGAACAGGATGCATTGCAATTTTTTTAGCTTTAAATTCTAAAGAAGTAGTCGCCACAGATATTAATCCTGATGCAATAAAAAACATTGAAGCAAATATTAAATTATATAACTTAGAAAATAAAATGAAAGCATTACATGCAGATATCTTCCCAAATATAAATAAAAAGTTTGATATCATTGCACTAAATCCTCCTTATTCTGATTTTGAAGCAAATGATGTTGTAGAAAAAGCCTTATGGGATAAAGATCATAAGTCTTTACATACGTTCTTTAAAGAAGCTAGAAACTATTTAACTTTAAAAGGAACAATATATTCAACCTGGGCAAATTTTGCAGATTTTGACTTTTTTATAGATTTAGTAAAGAAATATAATTATACTATCAAACAAATAAACGAGATAACTAAAGACATGAAAATTTATAGGGTTTTTGAAATAAAACCAAGAGAAATTAATTGAAAATATTTCAAAAATTAAACCGAAAAACATATTAATCTTAATTATAATATATTATAATATGGCTGAATTATTTAAAGTAAAACTAAGAAGAATAGGGACCTCATTGGGAGTAATCATTCCCCAAGAAAGATTAAATGAATTTAAATTCGGAGAAGGAGATGAGATTGATCTAGCAATATTACCTAAGAAAAAAGATTTATCTGGTTTTGGAATTGCAAAAAATTTTAAAATTCCTTTTAAAAAAGACAAAAAAACGAGGGAATTCAAATGAAAGTTTTAGATACCTCTGCTTGGATAGAATATTTTAAAGGATCTAAAAAGGGGGAGATTATTAGTAAAATAATTGAAAATACTCAAGTTTATACAAATATTATTTCTCTTGCTGAAATAGCAAAATGGTTTTCTCAAAATAATGAAAATATAGAATTTTTTATAGATCAAATAAAAACAAACTCAATAATAATGGAATTACATGAGAACATCTTAATAGAATCAGGAAAGGCCTATGTAAACTTAAGGAAAATTAAGAACAAAATTAGTTTAATCGATGTTATTATTTATACTTCAGCAACAATCAATTCCCTAGAATTAATTTCTACAGACAAAGATTTTGAAGGCCTTCCTTCTTCTTTAATCATTTAATTATTATAACTAGCAAAGTAATTATTCATTAAAATCTTTGTTATTTTGCTATGCCTTCAATTTGAGTTGCAGTCTAAAAAGCATTTATATAGTTTTTTGATTACTTCTTTAGAAATAAACATCTGGAGGAAAATAAAAATGGAAAACAAAGGAATAATTTTACCTGTTATCTTGGCACTAGGATTAATTTTCTTGTCAAGTTTACTTGTGTATCAAAACACAGAGATAAAAGATCAAAAAATAATACAAGTTGCTGGATCTTATCATTCAAATGTAAATCCAGATCAAGGAGAAATTACTTTTAGAGTTATTACAAGAGGAGAAACTGCTGGAATTGCACAACAAGAGAATAGTAAGATTGCTGAAGGTTTAGTAAAATCACTGAAAGATGCAGGTTTAAGTGATAAAGAAATACAAACAACAGCTTATTTGAGTCACAGAAGAAGTGTATGGGAAAATAACACTTATGTAGAAAAAGATTATGAAGTTACAAATTCAATGCAAATTAAAACAAAATCCTTAGATAAACTATAAACTAGGAAATATTATTGATCTTGCTTCAAAAAATGGAATAAAAAACATTGATAGTTTGTATTTTTCTTTATCTGAAGAAAAAAAAGAACAACTTTATCAAGAAGCATTAGTAAAAGCTGGAGAAAATGCAAGACAACGAGTAGATGCTCTTGGAAAAAGTTTAGGATTTAAAGTAAAAGCAGTAAAAACTGTTTCGCTCAATGGACCAACAACACCTTATTATAATAATTATGCAATGAACAAACTTGCAGATACAACAGAAATGGCAGTTGCAGCAACACCAATTCAACCAAGAGAGGTAGATCTGAATGTTATGGTAACAGTAACGTATCTGATTACCTAACTTTTTATTTTTTTCTTTTCTTTTTTTATGAAATTAAATTTTTGGAAATAAAAATACAACTTTAATAAAAAAATATTGTCTCTATTTACGGTTGTGTGTGAAATTACTTGATTTTTTGTTATTTTTTTTGCATAAAAAGAAAAAATATTTAAACCATTACTACAATGAATAGTATAGAACATATAAAAAGATAGTATCATAAGATGCTATATTTATTCAAAAAAATAAAAGAAGAGGTGAAAAATGGCAGCAAAAAAGAAAGCAGTAGCAAAAAAGAAGAAGAGATAAGGTCATAATTTGATGATTTTACTATCTTTTTTTATTTTTTAATTTATTTTTCTCTTTAAAATTTCAATATTTCTTCAAAAAATTCATTGCTTCTGTAAAATTATCCTTTACTATGTTCGCAAGATTTTTATCGCTTTCTAATCTTTCTTCATTACATCCGCTTAGAACTAATAATCGTTGTATATTTGCGTTTATTCCTGCAAGCATATCTGCTTTTCCATCTCCAATAATCCAACTATTTTCACGATCTAAATGAAACTCCCTTATTCCTCTTTCAATCATTCCTGGATTTGGTTTTTTATCTGGGCAATTATCTTCATCTAAATGAGGACAATAGTAATATTTGTCTAATTTTCCTCCAAGATTTGCTATTTTTTGTTCAACACTTGTAAATATTTCTGCAACTCTCGCTTCAGTCATTGTTCCTCTTCTTGCCCATGGCTGATTTGAAACAATAATCTTTTTTCCTTCAACTTCTGGAAACAAGCTTATTCCCTCTAATGCATCTTCTAAAAGTTCATCAGTTGGAGGATTTAATTTATAATTTTTATAATTTTTAACAATTGTTCCATCTTTATCAATAAATATTCCCCTCTGCAAGAGATCAAGATTGTTTTTTATTTCTTTTTTAATTGAAGTGTATACTTCTTCTTCTGTTCCATTAGCATTAATGATGATTGAATTTTGTTTTTTTCCAAGATATACTGCAGCTTCTTGATACGCATCATAGACTTTCTTTAATTTTTCTAACGTTTCATCTTTACTAATTTGCTTTCCTGTAGTTTCATTTCTTTTGATGATTCTTTCAATTGCTACTTCTGGATCAGCAAGCAAAATTAACGCAAGATCAAATTGGGGATAGAACGCATTCATTTCAATAATTTCTTTAGAAGGAATGCCCTGCATATATCCTTGATACGCTAACGTAGAAATCCAGCTTCTTGCTTGTAAAAAAAGAACATCTTCATGATTTCTATGGCTTTTTTCAATGAGTTCTCTATAATTCTGTCTTCTGTCTGCAGTAAAAAGATGTAACTCAACATACGGATCCCTTGTTTCTCTTCTCCTATAGGTTTGAATAAACTCTTCAAGAAAAAAAGTAGGTTCACTAAAAGAAACAACATCAACATATGCTGCTCTTAACTCATTTTCTAATCTTTCTCTTTGTACGTCTTTTCCAGTTCCACTCATTCCTTCAAGTGTGATAAATTTAGTCATTGCCTTTTCCAGTTCCTCTTTGTTTTCCACATCCTAAGATATCAAAGTCTCTGTAGAGTGCGTAAGAATCTTTTCTTCTATAATTTTTCTTTTCTTCCATCTTTTGCGGCGTATCTTGCATTATTTTTATTTCATTCCATTGATTTGCTAATGCATAAAAAGGATATTCATCAGGAACTCCGAAAATATGAATGACTGACAGAGATGATTGAATTATTTTTCCCACATAACTTCTATGAAGCCCATCTACAATGATATTTAATTTTGTTTTAATTGGATTATTATATTCAATATCTCCTCGCGTATCTATATATTTCACCGTTTCTTCACTTACTTCAATGATTGGAGGTATTAACAGCCATAATTCTTCCTTTTCATTTTCTACTTCATACCCTCCAGATAATTTTAAAGAATCTATTCCATGATCCTGAATTAAACTATTTCTTAGATTTATCTGAAACTCAAAAGCAGGCTGTAAAAGATATTTACTTCCAGGATTTAGTTCTTCAGCATACATTTCTCTTAAGTTTATCTTTGCTTTTTCATAAGGAAAAACTTTTGTTCCATCTTCTCTAGAATTTTTAAGAGGTACTCTTCTTATTTCTTCAATTAATTTTTCTAGAGGGATATGTCTTCTTATTGCAACTTTCACTTTATTCTTCCTTCATTTTATCATCATACCACGCATATCCTTTCTTCCAAAGATACGAAGGATATTTTCTTGTATCAACTTTAAAATATTGTGCAGTTAGGGGCATTATTTTTCTTACTTCTTCAATCATCTCTCTAGTAGTTTCTACATAAGAAATGTTTCCTTTTTCAATATCGCTTCTTAATTTTCCTATATATCCTGTTTCATCTAGCTGCCAGGAATGTAATGCACGACAATTTGCTCCAAAAGGAACAAGTTTTTCAGCAGTTGTTGGACTCGATTTTCTTGCTTGTTCATACAGTAAAGAAGCAGTTTGCATATCTAAAAGATATTCTTGTTCAAGATTAAAAAACTTTAACATTTCTGGCACTTCGAATCCTAATCTTGTTGTTAATAATTGTGTTGAACGAGCACCTTTACGATGACGGAATAAATCCCTATATCCGTGATAAGCACTTACTAATTCATGCATTAATCCTCCTTGGCTTAGAGAAGGATGAAGAACATCTTGCTCTCCTCTATATTGATGTACTTTTGCAAGAACTTCAGCAACATCATTTTCAGAAAGAGCAGGAACAATATCTGTTAATGAAGCGTCCGTGTAAGGAAAAACAGCTAAACCCGCATTAAAACGATCACTACATGTTTCTATTTTTCTTGAATGAATAAGATTTACTTTTTTTGTTCCATTATTTTTTATTAGGATATTTGAAAATTTATCAACCATATACCTACGAACTTCTTTTTCATTTTGTACTTTCCAATCATCTATTTTAACATGACTTTTTTCACCAAGAAGTACTGGTGCAATTTTTTTTACTTCTGACCAAAGTTTTTCTCCTGTTTTTTGATCTTCTTGACGAGGACTAGAAATTAGTTCAGTAATAACATCTTCTAATGTTCTTGCATCAATAGAGAATCCTACTGAACTTCTTGTAATTGCAGTTAAATATACTCTAGAATAATCTAACACGAATTTTCCAACATCCTTTTTTACCATTTCAGGTTCAAGGCTTTTCAAAACTTTTTTTCTTTCTTCTTCAATTCTTTCTGATGTAGCTTGAAACTCTTTATTTTTTTTCTTTTCTTTTTGCAGTACTTTTTGTACTTCTCTTTCAACATTTTTAGGACGCTTTAAAAATTCTGCACTTATTAAAGTATCTGGATGACTAAACACAAACTCAGTAAGTCTTTCTGTAAGTTCTAGATACTTTCTATTCATATTTGCAATATACGTTCTATATTTATCTGCCTCGGGGAGTAATGCTATATCCTCATCTTCCAAAGAGAGATCTAACACTTTTCCATAAGATAAATAACGTGTTGATTTTACTTGAGGTTTATTTAAGGGATGACCTGTTATTTTTTTTATTGTAATGTCTGAAAGATGTTCGCAATATCCAAAAAGAGCTGTTTCTTCTTTAATAGAACCATGTCCATGTAACAGCACAAATTCAGTATTAAAATCAGCTGTTCTTTTAGAAACTTTTAATGTTCCATCTGGTAAACGAAAAATTTCTGTAAGTGGAAGAATGTATGGAAGCATTGCTTTTGTTTGTTCTGTTTTCTCTTTATCTAAAAATTGTAAGACTCTTGTTTGCATATCAATATGTGTTCTTGAATATGCAGACATTAAAGGAGAAAGTTCTTCTCCTGCAATTAATTGTTGTGGATAAATAAAACTAATATTTCCCTTAGGGTTTGTAAAAATAAATGAACGAATTACTTCTTGATCTTCAAGAGAAAAATTCTTCATCACCTTTTCTGATTCAGACATACCAACTCTTTAATAGCTCTTATTTTTAAAGAAAGCTTTAGTAGAACCTCTATTTTTTATTATATAGATTAAACGCTTGTTCCTCTTGGTTTTCCACATCCAAGCACATCAAAATTTCTGTAAAGTGCATAACAATTCTCTCTAGAGTAAAATTTCTTTTCTTCTTTTGTTTTAGGAATAGTTTCAACAATCTTCACCCTTTCCCATTCATTAGGATGTGCATAAAATGGAAACTCTTCTAAAATTTTAGAAATGTAAATTCCCTTAAACGAGAGTCCTTCTTCTCTTGCAATAAATACACGATGTGCTCCATCATTAATAATTGGTATTTTTATGTTTACTGGAAGATCATAAGTGAGTTCATGTTCTTTTGATTGATACTTTATAACTCTTTGAGTAACTTCAATAATTGGTGGCATGATTGTCCAGATTTCTTTCTTTTCATTTTCTAATTCATAGGCACTAGTAAGATGAAGCGTATCAATATTATCTTGTTCTAACAATTTCTTCCTTAATTTTCTTTGAAATTCAAGTCCAGAACGTAAGAGATAAAATGTTGTAGGATTAACTTCTTCTGGATCAAGTTCCCTTAAAGAAATACGTGCTTCTTTATATACATAAATCTCAAAACTATCATTTCTTTTTTGTAGTAAGGGTACTTTTCTTATTTTTTCTTCTAATTCTGAAAAATTAATCTCTTTTACTACTTTAATGTTCATAAACTCTCTTTTAAAATTAAATTAAGAAATACTTACCGAATGAAAAATATATTTTTATAGAAGAAACATTAATTTTATAGAATAATTCTCTATAGTTCTGTCTTATAACAAAGAAGGCCTAACGTCGTTATTTCAGCCTCAACCCTCTTATTTATCAAATTAATTTTAACTAATCCTTGTTTTTCAAGTTTTTTACAGAGATAATTGAACTCACTACGTTTTTGATTTTCTTTATTTCCTAAAGCACCATCGATAAAGTCTCTCACAGAAATTTTTCCTTTTTTAACTAATATTTTTAACAAATTCTTTTCCTTAGGAGAAATTTTTAAAGAAAAATTTATTGAAGGAATTCTTAAAAGATGTGAAAACCCGCAATGGTAATCTTCTCCCTTAGCAATAAGTTCCATAATTTTAGGATTATGATTCTCAGCAATGGAATACTCAATAGGAATATTATTTAAAAATCCAACAAACATTAATGTTGCTGCAAGCATTCTAGAACCTGTAGAAATATTTATTATGAACTCACTTCCTTCATTTTTTTGAAGATAACTATTTAATTGTTTAAGAATATCTTCAAAATTAATATAATTTACTTCGATAATTTCAACTTTTGTAAATTTTGAAAGTTCTTTTACTATGTATTCATTTATCTCTTTTGTAATTGTATCACTTTTTGAATAGGTATGACTTTTCTTTTGATAAGCAGAAACAAGAGCGACCTTATCAGTTCCACTTTTAAACGCTGTTTTTATAACAAGCTCCCTATCCCATCCAGAAGGCATAATATAAACTTTCATTCTTAAATGGGCTAAAGAAGGGGCTATTTAAAATTTATTAACATAAAGAACTATATTCTTTAAAATAGTAATCCCCTTTCTTCATTTAATTTGCCTCTTGAAATCAGGGTTGATTTTTTAGTTTATCGAACTTATTACTACTAGTAATAATAACTTTAAATTTTTAAACTTTTCTAGATTTATTTTTTTATGAATAATCAAAGAATAGAACAAATAAAATCTTTCTTTCAAGCAGATCTAAGTGTTTGCCCTTTTGCTGCACGTATGCAGACACCATAAGTTATCACTCTTTAGAAACAGGATATCGTGAAGGACTACTAAAAAAATCACTTTTAAACTTTACCAGAATAAATACATCTCCAGCGTTAACGTATGTCTTTGATACGGATTTACAAACTCACAAAACTGAAAAACTAAGAGCTGTATCTCTCTTTAAACAATTAAATTCAATTTTAGTTTCAGTACAACATCAGAATTTAGACTTAGATAAGATACTTAAACAAGAACATAAAAGACTTGATAAAGATTTTTCTCCAGATTCAATGTTAAACCCTTTTTTAAGTTATGAAAATAATCATTTTTTTCAATATGCCTGAATTCTTTATATCTAACGTCACATCCAAGATATGCTCCTTGCTCAATTGTTGTTCTTACGAAAGCTTCAGATGTAAATACTGCATCTAGACAACAAATGGAGCTTATAAGAACAAGAATTCTTAGAAGACATGGAACATTATATGATGCTGATGAATTTTATATTCATCCAAATAAAAATTAATTATTCTTCAACAATTAATGTTGCAGTTATATCTGGGTGTCCTCTTCCAAATCTTCCTTCCCAACAAGACTTACACCAAATTTTGAATGTTCCTGCTTTATCTGCAACGAACTTGATTATTGTTGGATTATTTCTTTCTGTATTTGTTACTGCTTGATCAATTCCATATTCATCTATTGTTATTCCATGATTATGAGAAGAAGTTCCTGTTGAACTAAATGCAAAAAATTTAACTGTATCTCCTTTTTTTACTGTGAATTTATTTGGACTATAAAACGTGTGTCCTATTTCAATAAAAAATTCTTTAGTTTGTTCTTCTTTTACTGATTGTACTGTTGTATCTTTTGTTTGCGACTGAGGACTTATGTCTTCCTGAGATTTAGAACTCTCTTTACTTGGTACAATTTCTTGAAGATTTTTAGAAGTATTAGATTGAACTTGACTACTACATGCAACAACGGTTATTATTAAAATTATTAAAAAAATAATAAAAACTTTTTTCATATTTTAAAAAAGTTTAATTACTATAAAAAGATATCTTTTTTTGGGCTAAAAGTGGAAAGGGCTTTGGCTAAACTGAAAGATAATAAGTAGAAAATAAGAAATAAAATTTTCGAAATTTCATGGGAAATATTTAATAGAAGTTTTAGTTTTATAGATTGTAAAAATTTAGCATTAATGAAAGAATTTGTATAAAAAAAAATAACAACCTTTGATAATGATTTTAAAAAATTAAAAGACATTGAAGTAGTTGATCAGTAAGGATAAAAATAAAAGATTTATAGAATTGTATTAAAAAATAATTCTTAATTAATTCTCTTCTCTAAGTAATTTGGTCTTTCTCTATCTGGAGAAAAAAAATTATGTTTATTTTGCCAATAATTTTTTGCATTTGTTTCTTCATCAGCTTCTAAAAATAATACTCTTACTTTTATAGATTGTGCTGCAGATTCGAGATGAGTTACTAATGATGTTCCAATATGTTTTTTTCCATATTCTGGTTTAATATACATTCTTTCAATTTTTACAGAATTTCCTTTGTTTGATACACTAAATAAAATTCCAGGTGCAAAATAATACGGCTTGACACCATGATCTTCTGGAATATAATTTCCATAAGTATCATATAATTTAACTTCTAAAGAATAATTATCAAAGTCTTCTCTTTTGAATCTAATTAATGTTTTTTCTGAGTCTACTTCTTTATGTGTAAAAATTTCTATCTCTTTAGCTAACACTAAAGCTACAACTCCGGAACGATTCATAAAAAAATTCACTTAGTTTGAGGTATATAAAGCTACTTCCTTAAAATTTAAAAAAAAACCAAACAAAAAGCTTTTTAAAGCCAACATATTCTCAATCATATACTTGATCTACAATGGATATAAAAACCCTACATAAAAAAGAAAATAAGCTTACTTTCCTTATCAAAGGCACAAATCCTGCATTTGTTAATACTCTTAGACGTATTATTACCTCTGAAGTTCCAACAATTGCAATTAGAAGGGTAACTTTTGTTAAAAATAATTCTGCACTTTTTGATGAAATTATCGCTCATAGACTTGGAATGGTTCCTTTAGTCACTGATTTAGATTATGTTTTACCTGAAAAATGTTCTTGTAAGGGTTCTGGTTGTGCAAAATGTCAAGTTGTTATTACTCTTAAAGCAGAAGGACCAATTACTGTTTATTCCTCTGATTTAAAATCTCAAGATCCAAGAATACAACCAGTTTATGGTAAAATGCCAATTATTAAACTCCTTAAAGGTCAAGAACTTGAATTTGAAGCTGTTGCAACATTAGGCACTGGAAAAGAACATGCAAAATTCAGTCCTGGTTTAGCTTATTATAAAGGATATCCAAAAATAACCCTTGATAAAGTTAAGAATGTTGATGAAGTTATAAAATCTTGTCCTGTAAATGTTTTTGAAGGCAAAGGTAAAAAATTAGAAGTTGTAAACTTAGAAGCATGTATTCTTTGTATGGCTTGTGTTGATATTTCAGATCCATCAGAAGCAATAAAAGTAGAAGCAAGTGAAAAAGATTTTATTTTTACTCTTGAATCTTGGGGTAAATTATCACCAGAACAGATTCTTGCAACTTCTTTAGATGTTCTTGATGATAAACTAGATGAATTTAGTACAGAACTTGCAAAAATTAAAGAATAATTCTATATTGAAGATATAAAACTGGTTTTCCATTTAGTTCATAAGCGAACTCTTGAACTTTTTGAAATGTAGAAATATCAACTTTTATTTGATGGGCCTTACTGCTAAATAACATTTTTTCTAAATCATTTAAATTGGGAGGGATTGTTTCAATACTTTTTATATTGGTAGTATCTAAAGAAATAAAAACTTCAATAGTAGTAATGTCTGGGTCCATTAGTCTTTGTTAAAATTACAGAAAAAGTTATAAAATTAACTCCTAACACAAAAATTTATTAAACTCGAGTTCTTTCTATTATTTTATGCGGGGATGCCGGAGCGGCCAAACGGGCTAGAAAGATGCATTACATCTTGGCAAAGCTAAGGACCTAGTGGCTTAGGTCTACGCAGGTGAGCCTTTTTGAAAAAAAGCCTCGGGAAAAACCGAACGTTTCATGAAAAAGGTTCTGCGAATTCGAATCCTGTTCCCCGCATATACCTCTTATAAAATAAACTGTTCTCCCTTAGAAATAAAATAAAAAGTATTCTCTTACCTAAATTACTTCTAAGGGAAATTATTATAAAAGACCTGTTTTGATTAAAATTATGATTAAAAAAAGCTTGAATAGATTCTTAACTAAATTTAACATTAGAGAAATATTATCTTGATAAAGATTTTAATGTTCAACCTTTCCCAAAAAGTGGTCTTTATGGAATAGATTATACACAAGGAGTTTATATTTTAATAAAACACGCAGCGCAGGTTCTTGATTGTGAGATTGAGGATGTAGAAGAGGGATTAGATGAACCTGACTTTACTTATCAAGGAACTGAATTTTATTTTCTTGATCAAAAATTTATTGAAGAGGTTAATACCTTTAGAAAAGATTAGAACTATATATTTGTATATACCTAAATTTATATATCTTTCTTCTAGTAAATATTTATGACCTCTCTTAATGATATAGACCTGAATAAGTACCTCTTAAAATGTATTGAAGTAGCTCGAGAGACTTCTGAAGAGATTACTCATTATTATGTAGGAGCTTTAGTTTTAGATGCAACTAATAAAATTGTAAGTAGGGGTTATAAAAAGATTATAGAAGGAACAAAATTAACAGTTCATGCTGAAAGGATAGCCTTAGAAAAAGCAGGAGATCTTGCTTATGGTGGAACATTATTTACTACTTTTGAACCTTGTGGTAAAATTAAAGGACCTACCCAAATTTTTAAATCATGTGCAGAATTAATTGTAGATTATAAAATTGCCAATGTTGTTTATGGTGTAAAAGATAAAAATCAAAAATTTATTTATACTGGAAGTGACTATTTAAGAAAAAGGGGAGTTAATGTTGTAGACTGTAGTAGTTTAGAACAATATATAAAAAGAGAAGCGCATATGAAATCTAAAAAATAAATTTTTAAGAGACTTTAAAATTATGATTGTACCAAAAGATTCTCTGGAACACTATCTTGGAAGAGATATAACTGAATTAGCTGGTAAAATAAGTGTAACTAATTTTGAAAAATTAAGAATATATCATGAATTTACTCTTTCCTCATTTAAACTCCCTGCATTAGATTATCTTTTCTTAGAACATCAAACTCATGGAAAGAGTTTACGTGATTTGTCTAAGGAAACTGAAATTAGTGATCATCTTTTAAGAAAGATTTTTGATTTGTATGGATTGCCACGATTAAATAAAGACGAAGCAATTAAAAGAAAATGGAAAGAGGATTCTGCTTTTCGTCAAAGAAATTCTATCGCATCTAGAGAAAAATGGGAAGATCCTTTATTTAGAGAAAAACAAGCAGCAGCAGCAAGAGCGTATCAAGAAAAACAATGGGAAAGCCAAGAGTTCAGAGATATTATGGCAAAAGCAACACAGCGAACATGGTCAGATCCTGAATTTAAGGAGAGAATGATTGTAGGAACTCGTAAACGTTGGGAAGATCCTCATTTTCGAGAGAAGATCATTGCAGGTTGTAGAAAAAAATGGGAAGAAGTAGAATATCGTAATAAACAGTCAGCAAGAGCACGCGAAGAACTCGCTAAATATAGGGAAGATCCTGAAATTCAACAAAGACAACAAGAAGCTTCTAGACAATTTTTGTTAAAATTATGGCAAGATCCAGAATTTCGCGCAAGAAGAATAGCAGCATCTGTAACTCAGTTAGACAGGTTGCGTAATGATTCTGAATTTAGAAAAAAACAATCTGAAGGTAAAAGCAGATATATGTTAGAAGCTTGGAATGACGAAGAACGTAGGCAAAAGTTTATTGAAGGAATTAAACGTTCATGGGAAGATCCTCTTCGAAAAGAAAAAGCTGCTTCTGTATTGAAAGAAAAATGGCTTGATCCTCTCTATAGAACTAAAATGATTTCTCTTCTTGAAGATCCAGAATTTCAAAAAAGGCGGATTAATGGAGCTCAAACAGAATTATATCAAAGGTGGAGAGAAAATCCTTCTTTTAGGGAAAAGATTGCAGAGGCATCAAGACGCGCAAGATTAGATCCTCAAAATACAGATAAATATTACCTCCCTTCAATTCAAGGATTTAGAAGAGATATAAATTTTTATGCTCAATCAATGTGGGAAGCAAATATTGCGCGTATTTTAATTTATTGCGATCGTGAATTTTATACGCGAGAAATTTTTAGATTGAATGTTCCTCAAAGATATACCACCCTTTTTAATCAAAGGGAGACTGAATTAAGTGTAGACTTTGTAATAAAGGATCCTAGAGATAACATCATTCTTTATGAAATAATGGCTCACCCTTTAGAGAACCCTCTAGGAATTACTAAGTTAGAAATGTTAGTTGAACAATATCCTCAACTAAATTTAAGAGTCATTGATGAGAGAACGTATAAACGATTAGAAAAGAATTTTAAAAGAAAGATAAATCACCATTCCTCTTTAATTGGATGGGAACATAGTGAAGATAATGTGCGAAATAATCCTGAAAAATATCAATAAAAAAATTTCTTTATTTCTTTCTTTAAGGTATAATCTTAATAGTACTTCATCGCTTTATTCTCTTATGGATTTAATTCTGTTTTAGTAAGTCTCTCAATATCTTTTTGTGATTGGGGATATTCTGTTTGCTAAATTTAATTTCTAGGCAGTTCATAGACTCTTAAGATGGAGTTAATCTTTTTACTTTCCAACATTTTAGCTAGTTCTTTATTTAGTGAAAGTGATAAAAACCAAAGAATTCCAACGTTCTGAAAATAATATTCAAAGAAAGAAGAGACTTTCAAGCGCATTAGTAGCCTTAACAAGAGAAGAGCTTCTCTTTTGTTTTCTTTGAGGAGATTTTTCCAATATTCAGGATTAGAATCTGAATTAAAGGAGGGAATATTTTGTGATTGGTTTTTATGAACATACCTCTCAAATATTCCTAGAAGCATTAGTAACCCTGTTGTATAGTAGAAACTATCTTCTCCGACTTTTGAAATAGTTTCATAAGGTTTTCCTCTCTTAAAAAAGGGAATCAACTTTTGATTTATTATCATTTCAGGATTTTCTATTGCTTCAGCAAATACTGCAATTCCTTCTTTATGAATCCTTTCTACCCAATTAAATCCGTCCTCTCCAGGAATATTTTCTTTTGTATGTAAATTATGTACTAATTCGTGCAAGAGTATACTAGAAACAAATTTAAGATCATTTACAATCAAAAAGGTTCCTAGATAGAGACGCAAATCTTGTTGATCTGGGCGGAACTTGATGTTTATTTCTTTTTTTAGATACGTTTTCTTTTTAATAAAAAAAGTTGAGAACCATCCATATTTGTCGCTTTGTTTAATATAGACTGAACAATCAACTCTAAATTTTGGACCAAGTATTGTTTTTATAACTTCATTTTCAAAAACTATTTTTACTGCTGCAAGAATCTTTTCAGAAATAAGTAGAATTGATTCTCTGAAGGTGAGATTGTTCTCAAACATACTGTTAAGCACTTCTTTAAAAAATTGAGCATCGGCACAAACTCCAGGAACATAATTAATTTTTAACCTTACTTCGTTTCCTTCGGAAAGAGAGAGTACTTTGCTATAACGCTGAGGAAATTCTTCATTTAGAAAAAAAAGACGATAAGGTGGAGCATCAAGCCGATCAATGATACACCTTATTTCTTTAGATAAAGAGGAGAGATTAAATAAAATCTTAATTTGTGATTTTTCAATTTCTTTAGATTTTATTAAAGAATAAATTTTTTTTGCATATTCACCCCATTTGATGTTTTTTGCTTGCAAAATAATAAAAGACATTCTCTTTATTTTTTTACCTGGGATATCTATTGCAAATCCATTTAGTGCTTCTGAAGAGAGTTCTAAAAATTTAATTTCTTCCTCAAAAAATTCAGTTTTAAAAGCAAGATCACTAAAGAATAATTTTAGTTTATTATTTCCTGTAAAAAGAAGATCTTTTTTCCTACGATCATAAAGTTGATTAAAAAAAGAACTAAATTCAGCATATTTTTTAAAGAACTCAAGAAATAGATCTGAATTAGACATCCCATTTTATTTATTTTATAATTTAAGAACTTATTTATTAGGATTAAATTACTAAACCTGGTGATTACTACTAAACAAAGATACTTTTTTTAAGAGCGACTTTCTTTCTTTGTTATGAAAATTCCTCTTGTTCAAAAAAATATTCTTGATTGGTATGCTCAAGAAAAAAGAGATCTACCTTGGAGAGAAACAACTGATCCTTACAAAATTTTAGTTTCAGAAATTATGCTTCAACAAACGCAAGTAGACAGAGTCATTCCTAAATATCAAAACTTTTTACTCCAATTTCCCACTGTAGAATCCTTAGCAAAAGCATCTTCTGCAGAAGTTATTGTTGCTTGGTCTGGACTAGGCTTTAATAGAAGAGCATTACGTTTAGCAGAACTTGCAAAAAAAATTGTTCAACTTAAAAAATTTCCAGAAACTGAAAAAGAATTATTAATTTTAAAAGGAATAGGGCCTTATACAGCAAGCGCAGTAGCAAGTTTTGCTTTCAATCAAGATGTTATTGTTCTTGATACAAATATTAGAAGAGTTTTTCATAGACTCTCTTTTGAACATAAAACAACACAAAATGAACTTCTTACAAAAGAACTTGAAACTTTAGCAGCACGTCTTTTACCTAAAGGAAACAGTAGAATATGGCATAATGCTTTAATGGACTTTGGAGCAACAATTTGCTTGGCGCAAACTCCCAAGTGCCTCCAATGTCCTATTCAAACACTTTGTTCTTTTAAAAAAGTTTTAGAAACTTCAAGTAGAGAAGAACAACAAGTACTTTTAAGTTTAACAAGGGTTAAAAATAAACAAGGAACTTTTAAAAATTCAGAAAGATTTTATCGTGGAAAAATTTTAGATTATCTAAGGATGAAGGGAAGTTGTTTAGAAGAAGAACTTTTAAAAAGTTTTCAAGAAATTTATCAAAAAGATGTTCGTTCTCTTTTAAAAATTTTAGAAAAAGAACAGTTCTTAACTCTTAAAGATGAAAAGGTCTTTCTTTCTCTTTAATTATAGTAAACCGCAAAAGTCTTTAGGTTATGTTTTGGTTTACTTTTAGTCAACAACAAAGATTCAAAATATCTAATCACTTTGCTCGTTGACTATAAGTTTAAAAATGGGAAGATACAAAAAAATACACAACCATGGAATCTTTAAATCTAGAAAAAACTCTACAGGGAAAGGATTATAAAAAAAACATAAAATTTATTGTTGATACTGGAACTTCTGTAGCACTTTCTTTTGGATCTGGAATGTTTCATGAATATGTTCTTGTTGGAATGAGTTTAGAACAGACTCTTACCTCTAGATTTGTTTCAATTGTTCCTACACTTTTAACAGGAGGCATTTATGGAACTTATCGTGATTTTTTAATAGAACAAACGCGTAAACATACTTCTTTAGCAAAAACTCCTTCAAAACTTGTTGCAAATGTTTTAGCTTATACTACCTTTCAACTTCCGATCTATGCAGCAACTTTAGCCATTGCGGGAACAGATTATGTTCATGGTAAGGAAGCAGTAAGAAATTTACTCTTCTTATCTCCCTTTCTTGGAGTTATTTATGGAATTTCCTTGGATCAAGCAAGAGAAAAATCAGGAATTTGCCCTTCTTCATCTCTAGAG
>OBEQ011769067.1_pt1 | contig 36812 bp, 3 predicted proteins | sample 1670901 | NCBI WGS metagenome assembly OBEQ01 (sample SAMEA104232315, study PRJEB22302) | groundwater metagenome | biome: forest; feature: aquifer; material: groundwater | place: USA | collected 2011-08-07 | depth 5.4 m | reverse complement strand
TTTTTCTTGTCGGAGGATGGTGTCGATGAGTTCTTCGCGGGATTTTTCGCTGAATTGTAGGATGCCGTCTTTCACATCTGTAATGACGGCAATTTGTTGGATATTTTGAGCAGATTACTTCAGAAGGCTAAACAATTACTATTTCCTAATTTTATTTTAATTTTTTATAACTTATTATAAATAAATGGGTTAAATGTATAAAAAATATTGTTTTTTTAGGTATTTTTTATTGACACGAGGAAATTTGGTGGTATACTTTTTATTATCTTTAAAAAAACTTTAAAAAAGGCCAGTTAAAATAAGTATAAAAGTGTGTTATCCTTAAGAAACAGGAAAAAAATGGCAACGCACGAATTTAGAGCCGTGTAGTGTGTAAATATAAATACTACAATGCGACATAATCCAAAATGGCTTAAAGCCATTACGCTTCTGACGTGTATTTTTTTTACGACCTCAGATATTTTGAGGGCGGAAGTATCCTTCGCTAATCTCGCCGCATCGCCAGTTCAGGCCAATGAATTTTCTTCGAATATTATCCCGGTCTCGTCCGTTGAAATTCCTTCCGCGCTGGGCGAGCTCTCCAAATCCTATCAGGGAACAAGCGGACAAATGGTTGTGATCATTCAGGACGCTCACGCGAATTATGAAGCGCAAAAAAATATAGCCGAAATTCTGACTCACCTCGCCGAAAAAAACGGGCTGAAAACGGTGAATGTCGAAGGCGCCCAAGGTTATTTGTATTCATCCTTCCTTTCGGCTTACCCCAGCAAAGAAGCCAGGAAAGCCATGGCGGAATATTTCATGAAAGAGGCCAAACTCACGGGGCCGGAATATGCGGCGATCGTGGACCGTCCGGAACTCAAGCTTTTTGGCGTGGAGGATGAAACACTTTACCAGGAAAACAGAAAAGTTTTTCTCGAAGCGCTGGATTACAAGGGTCAGGACGAGATCGTTCTGGCTGCGATCCGCAAATTGCTCGAAAGCGTCGCGAAAAAAGTTTTTTCGAAGGAGCTTTTTGAACTTATCAAACGCAATGAGGATTTCCGCCGCGAGAATAAAAATCTGATCAGTTTTATCGATTATTTAAACCAGTTTGCCGGAAAGTCCGGGGTGGAACTGTCCAAATATGAACAAATCACCCAATTCTTGAAGTTGACCGAACTTCATAGCTCGATCAACGAACTTGAGGCTGAAAAGGAGGCTGAGGCCCTCGTCAAGGTGCTGGGATTGCCGGTTGAGAGCACTTCCGAAGCGCTCAAGGAGGGGTTCCCGGCACTTGTTATCGAAGCCGGAAAGCGGCGCATAGATCTTGAATCCTATCCTCAAGCGAAAATTCTTATCCAATCCCTGGAAGTTCAGAAAAAAATCGATATCCGGCTTTTTGACGAAGTCCAGGAGTTGAATGTTGAACTCAGGGGAAAGCTTTTCCGGAATGAAGAGGAGAAATTACTGGAACGGCTGTTCAAAATTCTTGAGATTTGCGAGAAAATTTTTGATTTCTCCCTTACGCGCGAGGACGCGGATTTTTATTTTTCCAACCGGCAGGATTTTAAAATGGAAAATTTTAAAACGGTATTTTCCCATTTTCAGGAGGCGCTGGAATGGAACGGCGGGTTTCCGGAGGATGCGGCGCGAATTGACACGGATCTGGCCAGAATCGAGAAATTTTACGAGCTGGCCCTTCGGCGCGACAAAGTTCTCGTCGATAAAACGCTTTCCGAGCTCAATGGCGGCAAGGAGCAGGTGATTGCGCTCATCGCGGGCGGTTTTCACACCGCGGGTTTTCAGCGCGTTCTCGAAGGAAAAGGCATCTCGCACATCACCGTCAGGCCGGCAATTACGGAAATAAAAGATCCGGAACAGCAGAACAGGCTTTATGAGGCGTCCGTACGGCAGGAGCCCGAGGCATTTTCGCAGCTTTTGATCCGTGATTACACACGCCAGAAGAGTTCAAGGCTGAATGATCCCCGCTATCAACTCCGGGCGCATACGATTCTTTTTTCAAAAAATGAAATCGATCAGCTTTTGGGACAGGCCGGGAAATTGGATCTGGCCAAAAATCTCTCCTCGCTGATCGAGCAAAACCCCCGCCTCGGGGCCAATGTCACTTTGGCGCTGTTTACGGTCATCATGGATATCAAGCAATCACGGGAGGCGTTCAATGTGCAAAGCCGGCTTGAATCGCTTTTGGCTACGCAAGAGGATCGAGAGTTTCGCCGTGCCGTGTACGGAATTCTTCTCTCGGATGAAACGGAAGTGTATCAGTCAAGAACCAGCAAGGGCGGGCTTACGGTCTTTGGCTCCGAGGATGTGATTGCGACCATTGAGCCCATCCGCCGGCGTCTCGGAATTTCGTCGCGCGAGTACAGCGCCGCGGTGGGGGATGAACTCCGGCAGGGTGCCGTGAAGGCCGTGGTGGAGGACGGAAATGGCGCGGATCTTGTCGTGCTCCAGCAAGTGCACGACAGAATCACTAGAGAGCTTAAGAAATTAAAGGCCGGGCCGGTGCTGGTCAAGTTAGCGCTCCCTGCTTTGCCTCCGCAAACGGCGAAAAAAGTTTCCAGGGCCAAGGCAGCGTCTTTGGGAACCGCTGACGAGTTCAACAAACTCAACATAGACATTCTCCCCTTGATCAAGCAGTTGTCCGGCGAGTTGACAGCGGTCAATCCTTCGGATGCCGACACCCTGACAGCTATAGCGCTAAAAGTTGCCGATCTGAGAAAACAATATACCAGCGTGGCAACCCGAATCTATAGCGCCATGGGCAAAGAGACTTTACAAGACAAAATCCGTAATGCGATCGAGCAGGAGATTCAGAATTTCAATGCGGATATCCTCGCTCTGGAAATGAAACGGAATTTTATGGATTACAGGAATCAGCTGCTGGCTTTAGATATCTCGGACACGGCGGGTTTTGATAAGTTGAATAGACAGATCGACAGTCTTCGCAGAAATTTCAACCTGACCATCAATTCGGCTGACAATCAAATTGACCGTATCAAGCAGCAGCGCCCGAAAAAAGACAGCGCCCGCTGGCAGGAGAAAGAGAGGCGTCTGGCGGCGCTCGTGGAATTGCGTGAAAATTTCCCCGTTCAATATCTGACTCAGCTCAGGCAGTATCTCGCTCTCTTGAGGGCAACTCAAGAGGCGAGGAACACCCTTCTCAGCGGGATTTCCGCTTCTCCGCAGGATTGGATCGGAGATTCAATCAAAGGATCCTACGGCGCAGCTTCCGAGACTGCCCGCAAGGCATCGTTGTGGATTGAATCTGTCGAGGATCCTTATGGCGCGGTCCGCCAATATGTCGAGCGCACGGCGAGGGAGACGATAGATCCGGCCGCTAAGCTGGCAGACTTTGTGAAGGCCTTCCGCGAAACGGTTGGGTTGGTTAATCAGGCGCGTGCGGTTGTGGATCAGGAGTCGCCCGACGAAAAAGCCCTTATCCAGGCAGATCAGAACCTGACAAGAGCCAAGCAAGAATTAAAGGAGCTGTTCACATTTGATCTTTCCGGATTGCCTGCGGATCGCGCGGAAGTTATAAGGCAGGCGTTCAACGCACTGACTGCTGACAGGACTGCGTTGCGAGATAAGTATAACGCTCATGCCAAAAAGGTGGTCACAGCCCGTGAGGAAGCAGAGCGTCTTGCTGCGGAAGCCAAAGCGGCGGAAGTCGCGCGGAAAAGAGAGGCAGCGCTGGCAAGAGCTAAGCGCGTGGAGGAAATCCGCGGACTTGTCAAAGCCCCATTTGCGGGAAATGCGGACGGGCTCGATGCACAGATGGCAGAGACCGGGAAACTTTTGGCTGAGTTGGACACGATCCGGAGTGAGACCCCTAGGCCGCCTATGCCTGATACGACGAAGGATTTGTCAGTCAAGAATCTGAATCAGGTTGCTTCGCTTCCTGCGGCGGCTAAACCGCCGGTTAAAAAAATCGGTGAAGTCAAACCGGAGGAAGTGCGCGAGGCAGTGCAGGAAGCGGCGGAACATAAGGAGACAAGAACGGTTTCAAAAGGCGCTGTCTGGAAAGTGGTCATAAAAATTACGGGCACGCTTTTTGGGTGGGCTTTTAAGGCCAGAAAACAGCGTCTCACCGAAACCCAGAAGGAAGCGCTGAGCATTGCGAATAATGAATTGCGGACCCGCCAGCCGGCTAGAGCGATGGATGATTTTTTGACGGGCGAAGCATTGTCCCAGATGGGAAATGCGCAGATTCTGCTTCAGCAGTCAGCGACTGCCAATATCAGCGAACTTTTGGGGCGGACATGGGACCCGACTAACACAAATCCTTTGGAGAAAAAGCAGGAGCTAAGCGAATCGCTCATCAAACAGTGGGTGCTCCGCCAATATCTCGAATGGTCCAAAGCTGTGGATTTGGATGCCAAGCTGGACAACACCGGTATTTTTATCCGCCGCGACGGCAAGGGCTACAACATGATGAATTTTGACCACGATGAGCTTATCGGCATGAATTCAACCGGCCGACTGACTCAGGACCAGTTCCGGAAATTCTTTTATTACTTCTGGTTTACTCAGGTGAATGAGCTTCGCGAAATGGATCAAAAAAATAAAAGCAATCTGGAGTCTATTTTTCATGAGTCAGTCAAGCAGACCGGAATTTTCAAGACCCTTTATGACGATCCGGCCAAGGCGGAATCACTTTACCGCGCTTTTGACGAAACCTTTAAGCAGTTCCGGGCCCGCAAAGCCGAACTCAAGCAATTGAACAAAGATAAGAAAGCGATTAGAGAGGCATACACCACGGAAAAGACTCGGCTGGCGAATTTGAAGGAGCAATCCAGAAGACCGGGGGCGCCAGCCATGGGGAAGGAAATCGATGCTCTTGAAATCAAAGTAAAAGAGCTTGGCAGAAAATATAAGGAGCTCGTCTCGCAAAAATCCGAATTTGATGCAAAGCGCAAAGCGTGGCTGGCTTATCTGGATTCGCTGCTTTCGGGTTTTAAAATCAAGGAAGAGTTTGAGGCCTATGTGAAGGATGAGCAGAGGAAGCAGAAAGAAACCGGGGCGGCAAAGGATGAAAAATATCGGACCGTTGCGCGGATTGACGAAACCATTCTGGAGGTCAGGACCCGCCGTCTGGTGCTTGAAGTCCTGCAGACTCTGGAGGATGCCAGGTCATGGGATACTCATAATAAGTGGCATGATTTCCTGACCCTGGACGAGAAAATCAGCCATTTGGAGAGCATGCTCGCGGGAATGCCCAAGGGATATTATCTGCAGGCCTATGGCGTGGTCCGGCAGACAAGGAACCAATTCAATCAGCTTTTTACGGCCTTTGCCAAAAAAAATTTTCACGCGGAACTTACGGATATCGTCTCCGACCTGAACTTTGCCGGAACACCCGAAGAAACCAGCGGCCTTCAACTGCGTTATGAGGCGCTGGTGAATCCGGACCGGCCGGACTCGTTGATTAGCCGCTTTCCCGCGGTGGCATCGGCGATAACCGGCGAATTATTCCCCGTTGTCATGCAGGTGCAGGCCGCCATGGAGATTCATCAGGTTTTGACAAAGACCCTGGAAGATTATCGAAGTGATTTTGAACAGGGCCGCAAGTCCGTCCAGAAAATTCATAATGAGCTTTATGCGGAAAAGGGCATTGCCACGCGAATAACGGCCTTCCAGGCCGCTGTGATTTCAGACATTAAAGTCTACCCGCAATCTTTCTGGACGCTTTCAGCCTCCTTCAATAGGCAGATAGAGGATTTCTACGCGCAGATTTTAAGGCAGGATTTCGAAAGGATAAAAGGCCAATTCAGCGCGGCAAAAACGGGCGCGGACGTCAGGGTGGTGCTGGGCCGCTTGCAAATCGTTTCGACCCTGGCCGCTTCCTGGGAGGGAAAAGCCCTTCATGACACTAAAAAGACTTTTTCCGGCATCGTGTCGGAGGTTGCGGAGGCACGAAGCCAATTTCTCCAAGGAATGTTCAACAAAAGAAAGGATGAAGTGGCGTCTCTTGCGGGGCCGAAAAGAGCCCTGCCGCTGGATGCTGCCATTGCCCGTCTTAACCGGTTGGACACAGCCCTTCAGGAAATTCATGACGCCGCGGATCCGGTAAAGGATGCGGAATTGATCCGGGATATTACGATGCACCGGTTGAATAATCTGAGTAACGCCTTGAAGGATCTCAAAGCGCTCGAAGGGCAATTTCAGAAAGATTTTCTAGGGCTTCTCGATAAAATCAATGACACGCTGACCTATCCATTTCAAAAAGCTGCGGCGCCCGCTAAGAGAAGCGCCCCTGAACAACAGCTTGTGGGTGAATGGCAGAAGTTGAGAGATACTTTTCGCAATGAATTGAAAGGGCATGCGCAGTTTCAGAGCGCATTGGCTTTGGCGACTGATTTGCTCAAATTAAGGCAGTCATTGATCGATTTCAAGGAGCCCGCGGATATCAAAGCAAGAAAAGACGAATTGGCCAAATTTGCCGCGGAACTAGATAGGGTTGTCTCCGCTCTTAAGTCGCTTCCGTTAATAGGTGAAGATGCGGCAAAGTTTACGGGCCTAAAAGAACTGATCGAAAGCCGTATCACAGAAGCAAGCCAGACGGTTGAAATCGGCAGGATAAAAATGCGAATCGAAGTGCTAAAGAGCGAATTCGAAGCGCTCCAGGCATTGTCGCTTCAACCAGGAAATGCCGCGAAATTCCTGGACATTAAAAGACGTTCCGATGCATTAAGCAAAAATATTAATGATCAGCGCCTGGCTGCATTTGTCCCCCCGGCCAGTGATCTTACGGTATTAAGCGCAAATGCGGAAATTCTCTATATCCAAACCTGGCTCCGCGAGAAGACGCCTGAAATCGAAAAACCTTTATCTCTTGTCGAACTTCAGACCATTCAGGCTGAGGCCATTGATATCAAAAAACAGCTTGACGAAATTTATTTCCTGGCCGGGCAGGGGGACGTATTGAAACAAAGTTTCAGCACATTTGATGCCCGGTTGACCCAGCGCGTCAATGATGCTCTCGAATTTAAGAGCATTGAGACGGAGGTCAACAAGCTCGCGGCAAAATACGACCCGGCAGGGGCTAAGGAGCCTATTGCGAGTCTTAATGAAACCGAACTTGCGGCGGACAGAGCCGTCATCGAAGCCCTGTTAAGCCCGGCGGCACAGGCCGGCCAGCCCTCTAATCCGGGAAGGATCCAGGCGTTTCTTCAAGGTCCGGACAGGGCTATTTTCAAACCGGCGGCAAAAAAGCTTGCCGAGGCTCTCAATAAAGCCGACTCAGTCCGCATAGTCCGGCTGCGGGCAAGTAAATATTTTTACGCCCTCACAGCGGTTACTTCGAATCCGGATCCTTCCGCCCAGCTTAAAAAAATCAAGCAGGATTTTCAAAATGACACTGCCAAACTGGGCGTGTACGCGGAAGATATCAAGCAGTTGATCATTGCCAAGGGACAGGAGCTTGTTGACGCAGCCAAGGCCCAGAAAGCTAAAGTGGCGGAGGTTGCCGGCAGGGTCCGGACGCTGGCTGCAGTCATCGATAAATTTGTCAAACCTTTAAGCACGCAGGCGGGCGTTTTGACGACGCGCGGCGAACAAATCGAAAGCATGATTGTCAGCGACGCGCCGAAAGATGTCGCCGGCCGTGAAGAAGCCCTGTCGAAGTACGTGGGTAATTGGAAAAAGCTTCTGACCGCCTCGCGTGATTTTATCGCCATCCAAAGAGAGGCCCTTGAAAAATTGGATGAGGACCTTCAGGACAAAAAAGTCCTTTCCGCGCTCCAGAAAATGCGCTTTAAACTTCCAAACACGGACCAGGAAGTTACAGGACAGGAGATCATCGATTCCTTCACGGCCGTGTGGAATCGATTTGTCAAGAATTATGAAGGCGTGGGCCTGGGGTATTTGGGTTATTCGCTTCAACTTGTTGAAATCAGTCCGGAGAGAGTGCTTTTGGATGACTTGGATAAAGTCCAAAATGAGTTGAAAACTGACCTGCAAATTTTTGCGCCCGGAAGTCCGCTGCTCGTCTCTGCGGCTTCCTTGGGCGACGAAGACGATAGATTGAACCGGTTAAATTCTATCGGAAACCGTATCCATAGAATGCGCATGGAAAAGGCGGAAAAGGAAGTGGGGGATATAAGGAAATCGGTCAATACTCACTTGAAACGCCTTACCGAGGCCGGATTATCGGGAGGAACTTTGGAATACCGGGCCATATTGAACCAGCTCCTTTTCGGCGCCACCAAACGGGACAATACCGAAGAACCCGGCTATCGCGATCAAATCGCCGAGTACCAGATGCCGGGCAATGAAATCGTGGAAATGATAGGGCGATTCCGCGGATCAGCAGCGGCCAAGGATTTTGTAAGAGGGGCCAACGGAATAAATCGGTTGATGGCAGATATCGATTACGCGGCCTTCATGGCTGTGGAACAATGGATTCGCGATCTCGCGGCGCCCGAGAAACTTACTCCGGCGGAACGCAGAAGAAGGGTGATGACGGAAGAGGATCGTGAAAGGCTTGCGGAATTTATTCAGAGATTTTCAGAATGGGTGGAGGCGCAACCGGCGGACAGGTTAAGAGCCCTCGAAAAAGACTGGAAATCAACCAACCTCAGTACCAGAGTGCCAAAGGTGAATGAAGCTCTCACTAGAATTGCCGCTGAAGCCGCCGCTCCGGCTGCCACTGCGCCCCCAACTGCCACGCCGCCCACCACACCGCCTCCTCCGGGAGAAGGAGTGGGAAGCTGGGGAAGCCGGATTGCCGCAACGCTTCTGGCTAACTGGAAACCCCTTACCGCTATCGGCACTGTCCTGGTGGGGGTTGTAGTAACCGGCGTTTTAATGATTGGAGGCAAAGGGGGAGGCGAAGCCCCGGGCGGACCGGCTCCCGGAGGCGATGGAGAGAAGAAGGACGAAGGCAAGAAGCCTCCTGCCGAAGAGAAAGAAGCCAAACCGGGCGAAGAGCCTAAGGTGGAAAAGGAAAAAGCTCCGGCAAAGGGGGCAGAAGAGGAGTTGGCCGAAGCGGAAGATGAATTTGCCCGGCGCAAGGCGAAACTTCTTGAAGAACACCTTGAAAACCAAAAAAGACAGCGCCAGATTCAGCGTGATCTTGAAATCAGGCAAGAACTGGAGCGCATGTTTCCCATTTTCGCCCCCGAATTAAAAGAAATCGAAGCCCTGGTGAAAGCGGGCGTCATTAAAAGTGACGAGCTGACAAAAGTCCGGGAAGAGAAAAAGAGGGTCGCCGCCGAAATCCAAAAGCTTGAGCAGGATATTCCCAAAGCGGCGGCGGGAAAAAAGAAGGAACTCGAAGGGCGCCTGGCTGATTTGCGTGATGAGCAAAGGCGCCGCGGAATCATGGAAGAAATGATTCTGATGAATTTAAGGGATGAAAAAACTTTGCGGCTGGGAGATCCGGGATTCCGGGAAAAGTGGACTGCGAATGCGGATGCGGCTCTGGCGCGCGAGGTGGCCTTGCGCAAGGAAATAGAGGATCTGGAAGCAAAAATTAAAGCCGCGGCCGCGCCGGAAAAGGGAGCGCTCGAACAGAAGAAGGAAGATCTGGAGTTTAGACGCGATTTCCTCAAGGATTATCATCAGCGAATCAAGACCCTTATTAGAAGCGTTGCGGAGTTCAGGTTGGGCCTGGAACAAACCCGCGATGCGGAAGTCCGCGCCAAAATGTGGCAATGGACGGTCGATGCTTTTGTCCGGAAAGCCATGGAGGATAAAGACGAAATCCGGACGCTTAAAGCCCGGCTTGTGGAGCTTGAGAAAGAAAGAAAAGCGAGCCTGGAGGCTAACAAAAAAGGCGAGGCAGCGGAGTTTTTGCAGCAAATTCAGAAAATTTCAGGCAAAGTCCGGCAGCTTGAAACAGATACCGCAAAACGCAAGCAGGATTTTGAAGATAGAAAAGCGGAAAAGGAGAAGCGGGAAGAGGTTTACCGCAGGGTTTTTAATGACGTGATGAAAGACGCCACCGTACCGGCGGCTGAGAAGGAACGGACCATTGAGAGCAAATACAATAAAGCATGGAGAGAAGCAAGCGATGCTCTTGAAATAGAGCGCCTGACCGCCCGGGCCGATGCCGGGGATGAGGCCGCAAAAAAGGAGCTGGCCCGGAGGACGGAAGAAAACAGGTTAATTAAGGATAACGCGGAATTCCGGAAGCTGAATAAAGACACGCGCGAGGCCTTCGAGAAAAGGTTTGCGGCTCAGGTCCGCGCCGGCGGAAGGCAGGAATGGGAAGAACGTTATGATTGGAAAGATACCTGGCAGAAGGCCTTGATTGGCTGGTATGACAAAACCGTCAAAGACGCGGGAGAAAAGCAGAAAAAGAAAACCGAAGCCGGGCTTCAAATTTTGGAAAATCAGTACAACTGGGATAGTCAGAAGGAAAGTCAAGCCAAAGAGGCGGAACTCAGGCGGTACCGGGTGGAATGGTTTGAGCCCCATCTGCTAAATGATGCCGAATATAACAGTGTCCGGAAAACATTGGCCTCGCAAATCGCCGAAAAGACCCGGGACATGGCCAAGGCCTCGCCCGACAGCAAAAAGTTTTATGAAGAAGGCATCGCCAATCTTGAGGCGGAAATGGAACGCATGGCTTATCAGCGCGAATTTGCCCAGGCCTATCAGCCGGAATTGGCCCGGCAGAAGGGAATGCCGGATATACGGGATCGGATGCTGGATTTTAGGGCGCAGTGGCTTGCGGCCCGGGCCGCGGCCACAACCAATGCCATTATCAAAAAAGAACTTGAGCAAATGGTGGGCGACATTCAGGCCCTCCAAAAGGAGATTGCCGAAGAAAAAGGGAGAGGAAAAACATCGCGCGAGATCGAGCTGGAAGATTATTTCTTCCGGATGATGCGCCGCCGCTACGAAGGCGACATCCGGCTCCTGAACAAGGATTTGGAACGCCGGGCCGATTTTCTGAAAACGCTTCCTGGCGGTAGTGACGAAAGCAAAAAACTCGCGGAAGATATCAAGGAGAGAGAGGAAAAAAGAGACCGCTTTGAGAAAAACCTGGCTGAACTCCTCGTTAACCATGAATGGAAGGTGGCCAAGGCTCTAAAAGAGGATGCGCTGGAAAGAAATCCGGACCGTTTTACGGAAATCCTCCGCTTTGAGCAGACGTGGCTCAAGACCAAAATCGCACAGCTTGATGAAACCATCAAAAAGTTTGAGGATCCGGCAAAGAAGGACGCCGCGGTGCAGCGTCAACTCAATAATACCAAGGACATCCAGGCCGACAAAAAGAAAAGGCTGGAAGAAGTTTCGGCACGGCTGATTTCCATTACCGAAACAAGACGGCTTAATGATGTGCTTGAGGATATCAGGAAGAACACTCGGATGGATGTCCGCGAGGCGGTTAAGGAAAAGAAGCTTTCTTTCTCCCAAGCAAACCTGCTTCGCGAGAAAGCGCATCTTGACGCCAAGATCCGCGAGAAAATAGAGCTTGCCAAAGTTGTGGACGCCAAAGAAGTTCCCCGGGTGCTGGCTGAAATTGCTGCGTTAAAGCGCCATGCATTCACCTTGGACGGCTTTCCCTATATTGCCATGGATTATCCGGCTTTTGTGGAGGGTTTTCTCCTGCCCTGGGAGAAAAAACTCGACGAGATTAGAGCCAAACTCAGGGATTTTAATGAAAGGAATGGAGCCAAATTACTGACCGATAAAAAACTACGGGCGGATCAGAAAAGAATAGAGGATGAGATTATCTTAATGCGTCTGGACCGCCTGAATGCTCTGAAAGTGCTGATCGACCGGGGAGAAGTTGAAATGGTGGTTCGAGTTGTTCCGCCCATCACGATTGATGTTTCCGAAGAAGCAACTGAAAACCTCCGTGAGGCTTCGGATTTAATCCAGCGGGACACGGTAAGCGTTGCCGGCGAAGTTCCTCTTCAATTGACCGCGGTTGAGAAAGCCGAGATCGACAAGTTTGTGGATCAAATCAAAAAAATTGACCAAAAAGGCGTGATTCCCGAATTAATCGAAGCCGGCCGCTGGTGGTCCAACGACCGCTGGTACAAGGAATTCGCAAAAATGTTCGCTGTCAGGCCATTCCTGATTGCGGCGGACCGGCAGCCCCTCAGGCTCAGGATTTTAAAAGAATGGAATGAGGATTTTGCGGCCCAGGTGAGGGTTTTTTCCGATCCCAGATTTGCAGCTTTCAGGTTCCGCTACCGCAAGGTTTTCGGCGGAGAAATGGTGGAGCCCATCATGTCGGATTCCTGGCGTGAAATCAACGAGAGGAATGACAGCGGGCTGCATCTCCGCCTGCCTCTTCCCACCTTGATGGGAATGTTCCAGGAAAGGGTGGCCATTGAGGAAATCAACACGTTTCAGAATAAGCTGACCCAGCTTCGCATTCAAAGGATCAATCACTGGCTGTTCAATTACAATATTCCGGGCAGCGGAAGGCTGACTCAAAAGAATTATCTCACTCTAATGGGCCAGCTCTATATCGGTTTGTATAACGCGGAAATCACCCAATTGCAATCCATGATCTGGACAACGCCCGGAGGTGAAGAATATCTTAAAAGCCGGATTCAGTTTGAGCAGCAGATGATCGGCAATATCCAGACAGCTGCGGGACAAAGCGACGCAGTGCTGGCCATGGCCCTTTCGTGGGCGGCTCCCATAGGCATTGCCCCTGTGACCGCACCAAAAGGCAAAGGACGCAAGAAGGACGCGGTGGCTGTGCCTTTCGGCGCTGACGGATTTAGCAACTTTGCGGCCGCTCTCAACAATTATTATGAATTCAGGAACCGGCTCGATCAATCGCTCGACGTGGCCTATATCCGCATGGCGGATGAATATTTGAAACTCGCTGCGGCCAAGAGAACGCCCTGGCAGGACGCGCGCATGGTCGCGCTGGAAAACGAGCTCAGGCATTTTCATGAAGGCAAAGCTCCTTACCATTTTAACCGCAGGAGTTCTATCAACGTGCTGACCTGGTATCTTCAGCACAGCCCATGGGAAGAAAATGATTGGGTTGCGCGCGCCGACGAGGAGGCAAAAAAACTTGTTGAAGGTTTGTACTCCATGGCTGTTGAACTGCGGGGGCTTGGCACCTTTGATGCTTACCTTAAGAAACTGCGCGAGCCTGCGGGAAAAGAAGGAGGAGACTCGGTCCGGGCCATATTTCAGCAGCGGATTCAGAATATTGTGTCCAGCATCGAAGACCCCATTCTTAACCAAGGAAGAATCAATAAAGACCTCGAAATCCTCGAGCGCAGATTGAAAATACTTTACCCGCTGTATAGCGATACGGTCTTAAAGCAAATGGCGCGGGCTTATGTAGAAGATTTTTTGGTCACGGAACCTGAAAGTATGACTAAAGGCGTGACCGAAAAGCATCTGAAATTTCTTACAACTCATAAAGAATATTTTGATAACGGCGGTTTCGAAACTTTTAAAAGGCTTTACGGCCCGGATTATGGGAAACTTCTTAATCCGGAATACCTGGACACTTTTTTGCGAGGCAGGGAAGAAACCTTTAAAGACCAGGAAATGACGGGTTTGAGAACTATTATTCAAAATATGATCACTCCTGCGGTCATGCCCGCCAATAAAGAACTGATTCCCGTAAGTCCTTTTGCGCCGGAGGATGTTATCCGCCTGCGGATTATTCTGGCCCAGCTTGACATGATTGAGGACAATCCCCAGGCTTATTGGAAATCTCTCTATATGGGTTGGAAGATGTCTTTTTTCGGCGCATGGGACGGCGCCAGCAACATAGGCCCCCTGCAGGCAAAAACGTTGCGTGACGCACAGGCTGGAAACGATGCCCTGGCAGTGAGAAGGAGACAGCTTTACTCCGAACTTGCCGGGCTGGTCGGAACCTATATCCGCCGTGATGCGCAAACCACACTTATAGCGCAGATCCGGGAAGCCGAGAAGCTGGGAATTGACACGGTCAAGGATGTGCCCGACGGCCGGGGCGGAACCAAACGGGGCCTGCTCACCAAAATTGAAAATGATATTCAGCTCAGGCGGAACCTGGAGATTTTTATTTTCGGCCCTAAAGTGCTGGAAGGAAAAGTTCAAAAGGGAGTGCCTGCCCGGAATCTGAATCTTGGTTCCGAGGACGACCTGGCGCTTCTGAATACCCTGGAAAAAGGCATGACCAATCGCGGCATTACCTTGAAGACACTGCAAGAGCTTTTGGAGAAAGTCGCCGGCAATTACAGGGCTCCCACAGCCGAGGAGAAAAAAGAAATGACGGATGGCAAAAGACCCAAGGCGGACGTCATTTATCCGTTCCAGGAGGCTATTTGGGAGCTCACACAGCGCCTCGACGGCAAGAAAGAGCCGGGCAGATTTCCGGCCACAGGATGGCCTCGAGACAACCGTAAGGAACGCCGCGAGTTTGTAGCCGTGGTGCTTTCGGAAGCGGAGCTGTACGGCCAGCTGGGTAAGGAAGAATACGGCCGGGTGAGAAAAGAACTGGTCGATTTCCTGCGCAAGAATCCGGATGCGCCTGAAAGCGTTTTGGAAATCGTCCACACCACGGTACGCGACGTGAAAAATGCTTTCCGGCCCGACGGCAAACCCATCAAGCCTCCGGCGCCCAAGAAGTTCACCGAGGCCAGCGGCCTTGAACGGGGCATGGTGCGGGCCATTCTGGCAGCCACGTCCAGGCCCGGCGGAAATCTTGAAAAGGAAATCAACCGCATCCGGCTTTTAAGCGAAATAGCCAAAAACAAGGACCATTTGCGCAAGACTATTGACCAGGCGCAGGAATTCTACGAAAGAATTTTTGGGCCCACCACCAAAGTGCCCGTTATTAATTCCGAGACCATTCTTCAAGATAATCTGGCGTTTTCAAGATACACGGATTTCCTTCTGCTGGGGATTGAAGAAAGCGAATTGCCTCCCGTAGGCGCTCCAGCGGCGGATTTGACACGGGTGGTCAATATTATAATAGAGCGCTGGAATGAGAATATTCTTAAACTGAATGATGATATCGCAAAGCACCCTATGAACCGCGAAGTCATGATGAAAAATGCCTTTCTTGAGGTCATGGCCAAAAAAGGATGGGCGCCCATCAGCGATTTTGATTACGATAAGGGGAATTTTATCGTGGACCGTGATATCAATGAATTCAACCGGTTCCGCCGCCAGCTTGCGAAAATGAATTTTGACGTCTATATCAGCAATATAAAAGTGCATATCAGGGAGGGACTGCCTGATGCTGTCCCCGCTCCTCCGGTTGTGGCCCCGGTTGTCGGGGCCTTTGACGGGAGATTGCCGCTAGTGCCGGACTTGGATGCCGGCGAGGACGCCAAATTGTCCGCCCTGCCCATTCTGCAGATTCAGAGATTTCCGGACGGCGTCCTTCTCGCCAGCCAGCATGCTTCATTGAATTGGCCCGTTTACGTCCAGCGTGAAGGAAAGGACGCCATCCATGTGTTTGGGTATGGCCGCCAGCAAAATACCAGCGGGCTTATAGGCGAGGTCAAAGTCTGGAATGGAAAAGCTTACGTTAAATTTAAAATCGCACAGCCCAACAATAGAGCGGAGTTTGATAAATTTTTCCGTCTTGAAAAAGGGCGGCCTCGCTTGATTCCCGAGGCAAGTGAGAAATTGATGACTTCTTTGCTTTGGAGCAAGAACAGCAAGCTAAAGCTGAACGAACGCGCTGAAACCGTGGTTTGGCGGAAATCATTGGATGACGGATTGAACTGGTTTGATGCTTTGACGCTGCGTGCGGATGGTACGGTCTTGCTGAACACGCCGTCGGCAGGCCCTCAGGAATTTTCGCTTGGCTTGTCGGGCCCGGAATACACCAAAATGAAAGTCCAGCATGTCAAAGGCATGAGGGGGGACGATGATGGCAAATTACATTTGTCCCTTTCCCTGGCCGGCGACCGGTTTACCGGCGATATTTATCTCACAGCCACTTACCAGGAATCCACGGGCGCTATGGAAATCAACGTCAAGAGTTCGTACAAAGTCCGCGTCATGGGCAAGGGCAAGGAAAAGGCGGACGCGAGAATTGAGGAACTTCTCGATGTGCCGGTCCATCAGCTCACGGTTCTGCGGATAGGCGCGACGCCGGAAAAAAATGAAAGCATTACCTATCATACGGTCAATGGCGCAGTGACCAAGAAAGTTTACGAACCGGGATTAGGTGAAGCGGGAGACAGCCGCAGATTCGGGAATCCCAATGAAACGTTCGCCGCCACCGTTAAAGGGAAAGACGGCACTCTCATTGACGTCAAAGCTTCGCCCGTAGCCCCGGCTGCGGATAAAAATCCGCTTGAAGTCCGTTATGAGGAAGGAAATCGCGCCCAGATGCCCTCCAATATTCCAGTTCAGCTCACATTGGGAGTTCCGGTTCAGAAGAAATTGGCTAAAGGCGACACTTTTGTGAGTGATTTGACCATTACTGTGACGCCCAAACCAAAGGCAGCCAAAGCCGAGGATATTAAACCAGCCGATCTCAAAGCCCCCGCCGGATGGCCGGCCGTGCCGCGCAAAGAAGCGCCGACGGTTTCGGACGAAGCAAAAAAGATGAGTGAAATCGAAGCCAGAACCACGGAACTCATGAACACGATGTTCGGCAAAAAAACGCTGGAGGCGGCGGACCGCTGGTATTGGGCGCTTTTATACGGTTTGGGCCCGGCGGACCCCAAACCGGCGGATGCGAAGGGATTTAAATCCCTCGCCAAGCTTGAGGACAAAAAACTGAGCGAAATTCAGAGAACCGGTCCGGAATCTTACGGAAGAATCCGCGCTTTTATGAGCCGCATCGCCGAACGTCCGGAGAAAAAACTGGAAGATGCCGTTGATGGCCACATTAAGCAGATGGATTCGGAAATAGCCGTACTGATCGATAAGCAAAGAAGAAAATTGTTGGTCGCGACCGTTATTCTCAACGATCTGGCTTTGCGGGGAAATAATTCGGAATTTATCAGCGGCATTGCCGAAGACGACGCCCTCAAAGCCTTGCGCGAGAAAATGAAAAAGGAAAAAACGGCTTTGTTCCCGCAGATTTTGCGGAGTGAAGAGGAATTGAAAGATTTTATGGTGAGAGGCAGCGCGCCGGCAGACGGCAAAATATGGATACGCCTGGACGGGGTGCGGTATGAAGTGGATTTGAAAGTCGCCGGGAAGATTTCGCTTCAGCCCGAGGGCGGCGCCGTGCTGGGCCCTTTTGACAACAAAGCCGGTACGGAAATAACTATCGGAAAAGACAAGTACAATGTGGTCAGCGCCGATGACAAAGAAATTAAACTGCGCAGGCAGGGAGCGGTAAGCCTAAACGATTTGCTGAAATTTGATACGGATGAAGCCAAACAGGGTCAGGCTTTGCTGGACCGGATGATCGAATATTACGAAACAAAGGTTCTTAGAAACCCTATCCTTCAGGGAAAACTTTCGGCCCGTATTAAGGCCGCGATTGAAAAAGGAAATACCGCGGATAACTGGAACCAGTGGTTAAAAGCAACGATTGACGGCCTTTTAAGGCTTAGGGCGCTGGAGGGGCCGATGGCTAGAGGCGAAGAGGCCAGGCAGGATAAGGGGCAATTGGCACTTTACATGAACGGGTTGATGACGGAATTGTTGACGGCGGTTTTATTTGTTCATTTCGAGGCGGAAGACGAAGAAAGAGGCGAGGTTGCCGCCCTTAGCGATCAAGAAATAGAAACATTTGTTGACAATGCGGCAAAAATACTTGCGCTTAATCAGGAAGCTAACGGGGAAATAACCGAACCGCAAAAGCCGGCGTCCGCGGCCATGATGGTGCCTTTCCTTTTTGCTTTGATGCAAACCTCTCTTTCTTCAAGATTAAGGCGAATCCTAAGTATTCTCGTGCCGTCGGGAAATACGCTAGCGGGGGCCAATCCTTTTGAAGAAGAAATCACCCCCCCTTCCGTGCAGGAAAGCTTATCCATGGAAACCATCCTGTCGGTTGCACTGCTTAACCCTAAAAATGAAGAGCAATTGGAGCGCGGTGAGCAAATTGCTTCCTTGACTCAGGATATTAAAACCGGCGCGGTTGCGGGAATGCCGCTTTTAGAGAGACTTTTAGGTGTCTTTGACGCCATCCTCCTGAAAAGCGAAGCAAGTCTGCCGGCGCTGAACGCGGCGACAAATCTGGGCGCTATCCGGCATGACCTCGAACTTTCCGAAACGGGATTGGCGCGCGATTTAGAACCGAATATTTCCGCGGTGGTAAGCAGCTTTAAGGAAAATCTCGGCCAGGTTAATTTAAATCTGGATCCCCAATCTGCTGAAATTCTGCTTCGTCCTTTGCTTGCCGCTTTGGGCCGTAACGCGGAGGATATACCGGCTGATCAATTGTGGCAGCCGCTGGTGGATGAAATGTACGGAAGACTGCTTACGGAGGAAGTGATAAATGTTGCTGGCAATAGGGGGTTGGGCAAAGCAAAAATGATGAGAGAGGAAGAAGAGCTTAAAAAGGAAGCGGAAGAGCGCAGAGCGGATATGGATCGCTTTCAGCAGAATGCGGCTTTGATAGATGGCGTCAGCCAGGCTCTATCCACCCGCTCCAAGGGTCAGGTCACGCTGGTGGCGTCTCTACCTGTGATCGATCAAAGAGCGGGATTCGTGAGCACTCAGTTTGGAAGAATTCTTGCCAATGAGAAGCTTCCGTCGGCAGGAACTACCATTTTCTTGGTAAATAAACCGGGCGAAGAGCCGTATTCCTACAGTCGGCGTGACAACACCCTTTACTTTAATCTGGCGCAGTATCAGAATTATTCCCAGCTCGTAGGAGACTATCGCAAAGCCGTCAAAGAGGTAACGGCTATTATTCAACCCAATGAGGCCCAAATCGAACAGCTGAATGAGATCGTTAAAGAGCGTTCCAATGGCCGGGTCACATTGACGGCATCCCCCACGGTGCTGGCCGATGATGGAAAGACCCAATTAGCCGTAGCTGAATTAACGAATTTATTGAAGACGGGAACGCTTCCTCCCGATGGCACAACTATTTTCCTGGGTGATTTGCCGAGAGACAACGAAAACCGTTTTGTCGTAAGTGACGGTTTTATTAACCAGGGTTCGGCCGGTGCGAGAGAAGGTACCGTTGTCCTGGATCCGGGGAACTTTAGCCCGACTACCATGACTTTGAACCTGAACCATGAGGACAGGAATGAACTGGGATATCTCGCAGCAGCCTATAATAAATCAGTCGGCGCTGTCACGGAGCTTGTCGGCCAGAATACTGCCAGAAGAGTTAATTGGCTGAAGTCTACCGTAGACATCCGCTCCAAGGGCCAAGTCATACTGCAAGTGTCGGAGCGCGTGTCAGTGGATGACAAAGAAACCGAATTTGCTCTTAGAGAGCTGCAAAAACTTTTTTCAAAAGAAGCCCTGCCCCCGGACGGCACGGTTATTTTCTTAGATAATAATCCTGAGATTGCGGGCGCTTATAAGGTAGAAAGCGGAGGAATCACCCTGAATCTGGCCGGTATTGAGAATGCCGACTATGCGAATGCCTATAGCAATGCCCGCGCCTCTATCACGGATATTATTCAGCAAAATGCGGAATGGTTCGGAATTTTAAGCCAGACGATCGTGGAAAGGTCCAACGGGCAAGTGAAGCTCACCGCGTCTAACCGGCTGTTGGCGTTCTTAGGAGATGACGAACAAACCCCCTCCCGGTTTGATGAGCTGGAGAAAGTTCTCAAAAATGAGGCGTTTCCTGCAGATGGCATAGCAGTCATTGAATTAGATTATAATCCTGAAGGCGAGGACAGCTATAAATTCAACTCAACTGACAATACTTTGTACATTGACCTTTCCGAATTGAAAAATTATTCCCAATTTGGCGAGCACTTGCGTTCGGCGCTTTCCTTTGCCACGCAGGAACAGATTTTAGATCACATTGACCAGTTAAGCGACAAAATTGCAGCTAGTTCTGACGGGCAAATCTCACTAGAAGCATCGGAACGTTTGTCAGAAGCAGATGATAAAGAAACTGAATTGGCTGTCAGAATTTTGCAGGGAGTGGTTGCTAATGAAGGTCTGCCGCCCAATGGTACCGCTATTGAGATAGATAAAAATCCGGAAGATGTGGCTCCTTATAAAGTGGAAAATAATGTGATTACCATTAATCTTGCCGGAGTTACTAAAGATACCGACTTGGCAGGCTCTTATCGCAGCGCGGTTGCCGCCATTACGGAAATCATTCAGCGGAATGCGGCCCGGATGGGCGAGTTGAGCCAGGCCGTTGCCACCGCCTCCAAGGGACAGGTCACGTTAAAAGCATCCAACCGGGTGTTGGCGGATTTGGGGAATGATGAACGCACTGAGTCCCGATTCGGCGCTTTGGCAAAAGCTCTCACCCAGGGGCCGCTCCCTCCGGATGATACGGTCATTTCCTTGGAAATTGTTCCTTACGGTGAAGACGTCTTTCGTTTTACCCCGGATGGAAATATCATGACTTTAGATCTTTCTGAGTTTGAAAATGATGCTGAGCTTGCAGAATTCTATAACGGTGCCGTTGCCGCCGTTAAGAAAATCATTCAGCGGAATTCGGATCTAATCACGAGCGAGCTGGGCGAAATCGTATCGAGCCGTTCCCAAGGACAGGTCACGCTACAAGCATCCAACCGTTTGCTGGCAAATGATGAAAAAACCAAGTTCGCCGTAGAAACTTTAGGAAAGCTCTTGAGTTGGAGCATTTTCGGGAGAGAGAAACTTCCTCCCAATGGCACGGGTCTTATACTAGACAATGATCCTGCAGACGCGAGAAGCTATAGCGTGAATAGCAAAACTTTTACTTTGAATCTGGCTAAACTTGAAAATTATAATGACGTTAAAAATGTTTTTCGCGCCGGAACCAGTGAGACTGCGAAAATTCAGGCCGCGTCGCTCGGCGAGTCGGCCGGAAGACCGGAGTTGCCTCTGGAAATCCGGAAGCGATTAATGGAAGCCCTTGCAGGTATTGAAGATATGCAAAGAAAAGAGGTCCTCACGGCGACAGTCGGCATTTTCGCTAGGCGGCAACCTATTGATACACCGGGAGTTTTGGTAATCCAGGGAGATAAGTATTACGGGCAGGCCAATGCGCAAGTCCTGCAGGAACATGTGGAAAAACTGTTGGCCTCGATGCCTAAACGGATTATTGCTATATCTCTTAATCCTACAAAGATTACCAATGAATCCGAGCGCCAGGGTCTGGCCGATAGACTGGCAGCTCTCAAGGCGCAATATGGCCAGCGTCTAATTATTGAACAGGCCTCTCTGGAAGCTACAGCGCTTATAGCTGCCAAAGCCATTCAATTGGATGAGTCCCAGATCAAAGCGGCGTCCATGCAATTTATGCTACAGGCTCAAAAGCTTAAAGCAGAAGATGTTACCGCACTCCTTAATCTTGAAGAATATGCCGCGGGACGCATTGTCTTCGTGGGTGACGAAAATGTCCGCTTCACGCGCGGCGAAGGCCAGCGCGTGGCCATTCTGCTGGCAGACCTGGTCAGGGCCTGGCAGATCGTGAAAGAGGCAGAAGCTGCCATTGCCCGGGCGGCATAAAGGCGCCCGCTCGACGCCAAGTCATACAGCCCCATGCGGCTGGCATGGGGCTGCATAATCGTCGGTCAATTCGTCCGGGTATCATTTCCTTTTTTACTTGCTTCTTCCAACCGCTCTAATGCTATAATAATTATGTGCCTAACACTTTTTAAAATAAAGCGTTACAGCGCCTTCTTATGAAAGCTCAATTCAGTATTCGGAGTAAATTGTTTTTTTTCATGCTGATGCCTGCGCTCACCACTACCATGGTAATGGCTTATTTTTCCCATGAAGCGCTGGAAAAATCCTACCAAAATCAAATTGCCACTCTTTCCCGTGAGATTCTGGAATCCGCCTCCCAAAAGGTCAAACTTTACCTGGATAAAGAAATCGACAAGCTGAATGTTCTGAGCCGCAACGTTTCTTTGCAGGCCTATCTGCGAGGCGCGCAAACGGATATTCAGGGAAAAACAGCCGCCGAGCAGGGGGCGTATTTCGCGGAAATGGACCGCCGCTGGGAAAAAGAAAATGATGTTTCCCTTATTGAGCCGGTTCTCAATAATCTGTCGGCTAAGGTGCTTACGGATTTTCAGGCCTACGAGAAGGCGAGATACCGGGAAATTTTTATCACGGACCGAAGCGGCGCGGTTGTGGCTTCGACCAACAAAACCAGCGATTTTTACCAAGCGGATGAATTCTGGTGGCAGGCCGCCATGGAAAATAAGGGCAGCGTTTTCCTGGGAGATATCGAATATGATCAAAGCGCCAAGGCGCATTCCATCGCCATAGCCATTCCGGTAAGAGACTCGCAAGATGCTTCTATTATTGGGGTTATGAAAGTTATTCTCGATGTTAACGAACTGTTTCTTTATGGTGCCGAGCTTCTGGTGGGAAAGACCGGATTGATCCGCATCTGTAATCAGGCCGGGAAAATTGTTTTCGATCCTGACCGGGAATATCTGGATAAGCTGGAGAATGTGACCGTGCTGAATGAGATGCTGGGCCGGGCAACGGGTTTTTTTAAGATAAGGACGGAAAATGAGGACCGGTTTGTGGTTTTTATGGCGCTCGATCTGAAGCGCATGATGGGAGAAAGGGTTATCACCCGGAATCTTTGGTATTTTTATTTGTTCCAGGATGAAGAAGAGGCCTTTTTGCCTTTAAGGAAGATCGAAAGACTGCAGATGATAAGAATTGCGGTAACGGCTCTTTTGCTTCTGATGGGTACCTTTTATCTCGGCCGGCTTTTTTCCAAGCCGTTACTGGGCCTGATACGCCACACGCGCGAACTTTCCAAGGGAAATTTCCACACGCGGATTGATATCCGGTCCCAGGATGAATACAGCATTCTGGGAGATGCATTTAATCAAATGGCCGAACGCCTGGACCGCTATTTCCGGCTCACAGAATCCTCCGAGCGCCGCTATAAAGCCTTGTTTGAAAGCGCCAAGGAAGGCATTCTTGTGCTGGACCGGGATACCGGGGTCATTGTGAACGCCAATCAGTCTCTATGTTCAGCCCTGGCCAAAGAGAAGGAAAATGTGGTGGGGAAAAAGTTTGGTGTCCTTATCGGAGAAGCGTCGTATCCTCAATTATACCAATCAAATATGAAAACATTGACCGAAGAGAAAGAAACCCGGGAAATTGTCCTATTGGGCGGCGATTTCAACCGTAAAATCGTGTTTGAGGTTTCCTCCAACTTATTTGAGCTGGATCATAAGAATTTTGTATTATTTCTTTTCAGGGATGTCACCGAGAAGAAGCAAATCGAGCAGATTAAGAACAATCTTATCCGGGATGTGGCGCATGAACTGCGCACTCCGGTGGCCAAAATACAGATTTCCATGGATATTTTATTCGAGGAATTGAAGAAAACCATGCCGGAAAACGAGCGAATTCACATGCTGGGAAGTATTGTCAAGAAAAGCGTTTCCCGCCTGGAAAATACCATGGAAAGCATTCTTGATTTTTCGCGCCTGCAGGAGGGGGTGGTATATGTGGAAAAAACCCCCTTTGATTTGAGGGATTTGGCCGCGGAAATTGTGAATGATTATCAGGATTTGGCCCGGGAGAAGGGAATTCCTTTGGCCTGCGCCGTGCCGGGGCAGCCGGTTTCGGTCGAAGGGGACTGGCGCCTGCTTAAAATGGCGGTGAGCAATCTGGTGTCAAACGCTATCCGGTTTACCTTTACCGGCGAAGTGAAGGTGGCTGTGCTCCGGGAAAACGGCAGCGCACAGGTGGTGGTAAAAGACACGGGAATCGGGATTGCGCCGGAGCATATCACCCAGATATTTCAAAAATTTTATCAGGTCTCGCCGTCCATGCCCGGCTGCGGCATTGGCCTGGCAATTTGTGACGAAATCGTTAAGCTTCATGGCGGAAGGATTTGGGCGGAAAGCGAAGGGATCGGCAGCGGCACAACATTTAGAATGGAACTGAATTCAAGCGCATAAGGAGGGGCATGGCCAACGAGTTTATACGGATATGGGTGGAAGAAGACGTTGAACAGCTTTCCAAAAGGCTTCTGATTGTGGGAGAATCCTTCAGTGATTGCGGCAATTGCCGCCAGCTTGGACTGGATTTTTCCCAGGTCAAGAGCTGCCCGGGTTGCAAGGTGGAATTTAAATACGTCACATCACGGCACGCGGGTGGAGGAGCCTCCGAACGCTTCCGTTGGCTGAGAAAAATCCGCGAAAAACGGCCGGATTTGAAATTTATTGACTATGACGATTACGAAAGAAATAGGGCCAGAAACCAGGCACGGGATATTTTTAAATGAATTAGGAGGAGCTTTTAAGGTCGCAATCCAGAAATATTTTTACCAGTCCCCCAGCAAATTTTTTTCCCACAATTTTAGTTTCAAGGTAAGTTTTATAAAGCTTTAATCCTTTCTAAGCTAACCCCAGCTATTTTGCACTCCTTCGAACTCTTTTAGGCTCTAACACATTAAGATTCAATAGGTTGAAACAGCTGAATAAAAGTCGTCTAATTTGAATAAAATTTGACTTTAAAAAATAGTGAAGGTATACTTTCAATAGTTTTATAATATTATTTAAAAACTATTTTAAACAATAATTCAACGAGGACAATCTTGAGCAGTGAAAGAAAAGATATAAATATTTTAAGTTATGAAGCCGACAGTATTCCTGATATGTATGGCTTCGTTTTTTCAGAGCTAGGCGGATATCTCCAACAGTATCTTTTCAGCCTGGCTTTTTAAATGCCAATTGAGCAAAGGCATTAAAAAAGTTTAATAAAAGATTGGGCGAGGATCAATGATCGAAAACTGGCAATCGTCAAGCCATCGCATTTTCCTTAGAGCTATAGCTATTGCAGTACTTATTACATTTGTCACGACCAATTTTGACCTCCGCCTCGCTTTTGCTTACTCACCGTCTGCCGCAGCTCCTTCTCCCGCTGAAATGTTGGGCCATGCTAAAGAGGCCTTAAAGCTCGACAGCGGCGAAGTCCGGAAAAAGCTGGAAGCGACCCGGTTTTCCACCAAGGGCGAGGAAGAAAAAAATCCCAAGACTCAACTTCCCACAAGCAACACGCCGGTTCAGACCCCGGCGGAATCCAAACCCTCGGTTGCGCCATCCAAACCGCTGGAGGAAATGAAAATCACGGACACGGACTTTTTGCAGAAAGGGGTGCTGGAGAGAATTCGAGCGCCCAACCCGCGGGAAAGTGATTTTGTGATGCTGGCCGTGAAGTCTCTTGCCGACGTTGTTACGGATCCTCAAACCAACCGGATTTTAAGCGCCACGGCCAGACGGGACGACGGTTCGGCAGTGAAAAACGATTACCGCTATTTCCCGCCAGAAAATCCTCAAACCGTGCTTATTGAGCAGAAACCGCTCGACGACGCAGCTGGCGTCCAGTCCGTTTTGTACCAGAAGTTCGCCTACCGCGACGGCAAGGACGGGTATTTGGGTAAAATCCTTGAGGCCGGGGTTAAAACCCAAGACGGCAAGTATCAGGTCCGCGAAAAGTACATCGGCGACAATCTTTTGATCTACGGTAGCAAACAGGACCATTCCGCCACTTACAAAATCGGGCCGGACGGGTCCAGGATGCCCCTTGTTTTGTACGCGGATGACCTGAAAGGCGGAAGGGTGCCGGTAAAGTTCTCCTACAGCGACGGCAACCGGGTGGTCAAAATCAGCAGCCAGTTTGGGGAGCGTCTCACGGAAGAGGCCTACCGCCTTTCCCCCCGGGGTAATTTCGAGTTAATCGGCTCCGCGGTTACGGAACCGGATGGCAAGAAGTCGATCACACAGCTTTTCCGCGACCTGAAAACGGGGCGTGTCCTGGAAGAAAGATCAAGTAATGCGGATGGATTGACCGTAAAAAAATTCGACAACAGCGGAAATCTGGAGAAGATTGAGCTCCCCAATGGCGTGAACTGGACCTACGGTTACCACCCTACCGGCGGCTTGCGGGAGATCACGGAAGCTATTCCCGGCCGGCCTGCTCCCACGACCTGGAAACTGGACGAGTCTGGACAGATTCCACGCGAGATTCAGAACGACCAGGGAACTTGGCGGTATAAATCAAACGGCATGCTCGATTCTTTTGCCCAAAAAGACGGGACCGTTGAGCGCTATTTTTACGATGCCGGGAACCGGCTGACTTATATCAAGACCGAAGGCGCCGACGGGATCCAAAGATCCGTCGACAAAATTTACGAAAACGGGATACGCCGCGTGTCCAGGAGCGGGATTGTCCAGGATTTTGTGGACGGCCGGCCGGTCCGTATCACCTATCCGTTCGGAGGACTGACCCAAGAGATCACCTACGAAGGCAGCCGCATCGCGGGTTTGACCCTCAAAGACAAGCAGGGAATCGTTAAAACCGCGCGTTACACGGATCAGGGAGTGGAGATTGTCAACCGTCGGGAAGGAAACAGCTATTTTGTCGGCAGTGACGGTCATCTGAAGAAGATGATCCTTCAGGATGGGACCAAGAAGCTTTTCACCTATGCCCTAGGGGAATTGACCCATATTGTCACGAGTGCCGGTCCGACCGCCATCACGCGGGCGATTGATTTTATCGACCGCGGGGGAAAAGTGCGGGCCCAGATCCTTGCCGCAAGCGGGAAAGTGATCGCTTATAACTCCATCGGCCAGCCGGTTTTTATCCGCAAGGGATCGCGCCTGATGCAATACGGTTACTCCGCTTCTGGACGCCTGTCAAAAATCCGCATCATGGAGCCGGTGAACGGCGTGATCCGGACCACCCTTCAACGGTTGGATTCCAAGGGACGCGTCCGCTGGATCATGAAAAACGGATTTTTACAAAAGTTCGGCGCGGACGGCCGGGTGCGCATGATCAAGGATGCGACAACGGGCCGCGTCCAGCGTTTCACTTACAGAGATGGGATCCTTGCGCAGATGGATGAAGAGACGGTTAAGAACGGAAATGTGACCTATGAATTTGATGAGACGGGCCGCGTGACCCGCCTCGAGACCACCGGGATAGCCGATCCGTCGCTGGAAATTTTTAATTACAACCCCATGACCGGAGAATTGGTGGATGTCGAAGTGAAGAACGCAGGGGAACACGCCCGGTATTTTTTCAAGGACGGGGCGATGACGCAGCGTATGGATCTGGAGAATGGGGTGAGGGAAGTTTTTATCGACGGGAAACTCGCCGCTCGGTACAGCAAAGGCAACGACGAAATTTTTGATGAGAAGGGAACTCTGGTTCAGCAGATCACTTATGATGACGCGGGAAAGATGGTCAAAAAAGAAGAAGCGGACAAAGAGGGGAAACTGATTACCGTTTACGATGCCGCCGCGGAAGAAGCCAGCAAAAAGGAAAAGCAAGCTTATCAATACGATTATCTTGCCACGCTCGACGTTGATTACCTCATGGATCAGTTCAGACAGCGCGACGTCGTGATAGCCGGTTTGTTTGATGTGTCCTCCCTGACTGAGGCACAGCTGCAGGAAATTCTTTCTCTTGATCAGGAAGTGGCATTCTTGGGTTTTGGTAATTACATGATTGCTTTCAAAACCGATTCGGATTCCGAGGTTCGCATTTTAAAAGAGCTGCAGCCGTTGATTGATAAAGCCACTTTTATCGCTCATACGCATCCTCCTAAGGCAACCGCCCTCCAGTCCGGTCCCAGCGCGGACGATATCCGTTTGGCTGTCAAGGCATCTGAGGGGAGGATGGAGTATGTTGTGACGGGCAAAAATGTTTATGCCTATAACGACCAGGGAGTCCAGGCGGTTACCTCTTACGCTGATTTTCTTAAAGCGATGCAGGAATCTCTCGACAAGGGAGCACAGAATATAAACGATCAGGCTGAAGCGGCGGTTCGCCAGTATGCGCATGATTTTATCGCGGCCATGAATTTGCGGTTTAAAGAAGCCGCGGAAGCAGAAAAAACTCTTTTCCGCGCCGGCGAATTGACGGAGCAGGAAAAGGCGGCGTTTGATATCGCGGCCTCGGCCCTCTCCGCCCGCCTCGTGATTGTGAAAAATCAGCTTCAACAGACGGATATCGTAAAAAAGAGCGAAAATAATTATGAAACTTCGTTGACTTACGGAAATACGGTTTATAAATACAGCGCCAATATCCAAAGTGGAGAGACTGTTCTGCTTTCCCTCCGGAGGAAAAACGCGGACGGGCAGTTTATTCTTGAGGAATTCACATCCGACGGGAAGCCCAGCAAGGCAACCAACGAAACCACCGGCGCGGTGACCACCTATGCTTTCCGGGAATCCGAAGAACAATATGACGTGAGGACGGGAACTACGGTCCAAACTTTCAGTTTTGGCCCCAACAGCAAAGCCGCGGACGAGGATGATTTTATGGTCAAGATTTTGGCCGTCTCCGCAGCGGGTGACGACATTGAAACCAAATTCCTCTCCAACGGCCGGGTGGATACTGTGACCAATAAAACCAAGGGGATTACGACTTCGTACAAGTACGATGACTCCACTAAGCTTTATACGGCCGAGTTCCCGGGAGCCAAGCAGACTTTTTCCTACGGAGCCAATAATACTCCGCTGGACGGAGATGACAAGCTGACCGAGGTGCTGGCCCAAAATGCGCTGGAGGAAATGATTCTGACGGTTTACGGAAATGACGGAAGAGTAATGGAAGTCACCAATCAGACCTTAAACAGCAGGACGACATATACCTACAAAGATCGGGAAAGAGAATACGAAGTTAAAACGCCGCGAGAGACACAAGTGGTTTCTTATGGACCTAACGGGACCGCTCCGGATAACGACGATTGGGTGGAGAGCTTGTTGACGACCAACGAAGTAGGCGACACTGTCACCTACGGACTTCAGGAAAACGGCCGGCTCTCGCTGTATCAGAATCGTACCACGGAGGAATCCAGTTCCTACACATACGACGATATTGAACTGCAATACACGCAGATTACGAACGCCAATTCAAGAATTACAACGCGTCTATACAGCTACGGCCCGGACCGCCTGCCTCGCACGAAAGACGATGTGCTCTTAAAAGAGGATGTCAAGGATCAGGAAGTGGAAGAAGAACGCTCTTTCGATCCCGCCAATAAAATAAAGAAACTTCTCAAGAGCGTGAATGGAGTTCCGAAATCGGAAACCGTTTATGAATACGACGAAGCGGCCGGTACCGGAACTTCCGTTGCAAGCGACTTCTTACAGGACGGAAGCAAGCGGCTGGCGGAAAAAAGAACTTTCACATTGGATAACGGAAGGCTGACGGAAAACAGCAAAACTCTAAAATTGGAAACCTATGCTGCGACCGGGAAGAAGACGGTGCAGGAATTTGATGAGAAAGGCAATCCGACAAAAACTACAACCGACGAAGACGAGACGACCTACAGTTACGACCAGCAGGCGGGAAGCGCGGTGGCTGAAACGAAGAACAAGGCCACGGGCCAGGTGACGCAGCGCGCGGAATACACGCTTGCGAGCGGAAAGCTTAGCACCCTGAAAAGACTCGAGACCACGGATGCCAACGGAAAAAAGACGGTTCGGGAGTTTGATGCGGAAGGCAATGCGACAAAAACCACAACCGATGAGGACGAGACAATCTACAGTTACGACCAGCAGGCCGGAAGCGCGGTGGCTGAAACGAAGAACAAGGCCACGGGCCAGGTGACGCAGCACGCGGAATACACGCTTGCGAACGGAAAGCTTAGCACCCTGAAAAGACTCGAGACCACGGATGCGAATGGGAAGACGACGGTGCAGGAGTTCAACGCCGACGGTGATCTTGTAAAAACATCCACGGACGATGAGGAAACAACTTTTACTTATGATAAAGACGCGGGAATTGTTATTGCGGAAACCCGGAAAAAGAACGCGGGCGGAACCACCACGCTTAAACGCCGCCAGACCTTAACCCTCGAGGATGGAAAGCTGACCTCGTCAAGCATCCTGCTCAAAGAGGAATCTGCGGAAGAGGGGGCAGGGGGGGGAAAAGAAGGTGAGAAAAAAGAGGAGAACAAGCTCAAAAAGATCAAGGAATTCAATAGGCAGGGAGAGTTGATCCGTCAGGCCACGGCGGACGGCCTTGAAACGCTTTATTCCTATGATAAAGCAAGCGGTACGGTCACGGCGGAGACTAAAAAAACGCTGGATAGCGGGGCGAAGCAATTTCAATCCCGCCAGGTGATGTCACTGGTAAACGGCAAGCTTACCGAAGCCAGTAAAACTCTCCGCTATGAGGCGATCAACGATGACGGTACGAAAATCCTGCAGGAATTTAATGCGGATGGAGATATGGTCAAAAGCGTTTCCGGCGATTTGGAAACGCTTTATTCTTATGACAAAGAGAACGGCAAGGTAACGGCGGAAACGGCGAAACTTTTGGCAAACGGCTCCAGACAGTTGCAGACCAAGCAGACCCTCAGCCTTGTGAACGGGCGTTTGACCAGTGATAGCAAGACCCTCAAGTATGAAGGGATCGACTCCGACGGAAACCGCATTCTGCAGGAGTTCAATGAAAATGGGGACATTACCAAAAGCACTTCCGGTGATTTGGAGACCCTGTATTCTTATGACAAAACCAAAGGCCGAGTGGACGCTGAAACCAATCGTATCCTTGCGGGCGGCGGCAAGGAATTCCAGTCAAAGCGGACATTTGCTTTGGACAACGGCCGGCTGACCAGCAACAGCAAGCTTTTGAAGTACGAAGGCGTGAGTGAGGGCGGCAGGGTTGTTCAGGAATTCAACGAGCAGGGGGATATCCTCCGATCTGTTTCCGGCGATCTGGAAACGGTGTATACCTATGATAAAACCAATGGCCGCGCTACGGCGAAAACGAACAAAATTTTGGCCGGTGGCTTCAAGCAGTTTCAGTCCAGGCAGACATTATCGCTGGATAACGGCCGCATTACTTCCGCAAGCAAGACGCTTCAATTCGAAGGGAGGGACGAGAACGGGACCCGCATTCTGCAGGAATTCAATCAGGACGGTGACATGACCCGCAGCTTGAATGGCGATCGTGAAACTCTTTATGCTTACGACAAGGCAAACAAACAGGCTGTTGCGGAAACCAGCAAACTGCTCGCGGACGGGAGCAAGCGGTTTGAATCGCGCCAGACGCTGTCTCTTGTGAATGACAAGCTGACCAGCAACAGCAGAATCTTAAAGTATGAGACCGTCGCGCCGGACGGAAGGCGCCTCCTTCAGGAGTTTGATGACGGCGGGAATTTGGTTAGGTCCGTAGAGGGCGATTTAGAGACGCGGTATTTGTACGACAGGGCCAATAATCAGGTCGCGGCCGAAACCTACAGGACCCTTGCCGACGGGAGACGCCAATTTGAGTCCAACCAGATATTAACTCTCGACAACGGCAAGCTTACTTCTTCCAGCAAACTTTTGAGGCATGAAGGCGTTGCCGCGGACGGCTCAAGGACTCTCCAGGAATTTAACGAGAATGGCGATCTGACCAGAACCGCTTCCAAGAATCTAGAAACCTTTTATTCGTATGACAAGGCGAACGAACGCGTGGTGGCGGAAAACAGCAAGATTCTCGCGGACGGAAGCCGGCAATTTGATTCCAGGCAGACCATGAGCCTGGAAAACGGAAAGCTCACAGCTGCCAGCAAACTTGTCCGTCAGGAAAGCTATGATGCCGACGGCAATTTAATCATCAACGACTTTGATGCCGCGGGCGACCTCGCGATGACCACCAATTACCAAACCACCCGCGATGCCGCCGGCAACATTGTTGCCAACAAGGCGGTTCAGGAAACCCGTTATGCCTTTGACAGAACTGCAGGCACGATCACGGCTGAAACCAGCAGGATCCTTGAAAATGGCACCCGGGAATTTGTAAGCACGCAGACCATGCCGCTCAACCAAACCAACGTTACGAACAAAGAATTTAACCAGCAAGGCGACTTGATCCGCACGACGGGTTCGATTCCCCGGCGGGACGAGAAAGGCGCCATTGTGGGTTTTGACGACGTAGAAATCCTTTATTCGTATGACAAAGAGGGAGGCCGGGCGACCTCTGAGATGAACCGGCTTAAATCCGACGGAAGCAAAGAGCTTTTGGAACGCCGCACGGTGACTCTTGATAACGGCAAAATCACCGAGCAGAGCAAGACGGTCCGGTTGGAGGGAATGACGAGCGACAAAAATCTTTTTGCCCAGGATTTTGACGAGAACGGCAATTTGATCAAAGCCACGGAATATCTGGCGAACCGGCCGGTTTCGGAAACCACTTACACCTACAATCAGCAGGCGGGCCAGGTTATCGCCGAGAACAGCCGCATCAATCAGGATGGCACCAGGGAATTTGTCTCGCGCCAGACCATGACGCTGGAGAACGGCAAGCTTACGGCCGCAAGCCGTACCCTCAAATATGAGGGGCTGGATCCATCCGGACTAGCTTTTGTTCAAGAGTTTGACAGTGAGGGGAACCTGATCAGAAGCCTCAGCGGCGCCAATGAAACGAAGTATACCTATAATAAGGATGGCGGCCAGGTGACGGCCGAAACCAGCCGTATTCTGGCAGACGGCAGCAAAGAGCCCGTTTCCAAACAGGTATCGAGTCTCGATAACGGCCGGTTGACTTCCGCGAGCAGGACTTTAAGCTACGAAGCCCGGGACGCCAACAATAACCTCGTGCGTTATGCCTATCAGTACAATAAGGACGGTTCCTACTCCGTGACCAGCCGTAATGCGCAGGATGGGAGCGTTCAGATCCAGAATTTTGATAAGCAGGGCCTTCTCCTTTCATCGTTTGTGCCTGACAATCCGTCGAATCTTACCAAAGGCACCACTTTTACCTACGACAGAAACGGGAATCTTGTCAGCAGTCTGGACTCCCGCGGTACTGCGGCGACTTATTACACGGATGATTTGCGCAAGGGCCGGGCCAAAGACGTCACCACTGCAGATAATAAAACCACGCATTACGATTACGAATTTGACGACGACGGGAAACTGCTAAAGACCCTGGCCACGCTTCCCGACGGCACGCGGCAAATTTCCGACCGCAACAATGCGATTCTCAAAGTCACGACTCCGGACGGACTCACCCGCGAATATGAATATTATGAGGACGGCCGACTAAAATCAGTTTCAACGCGAAGGTACGATACGGATGAGCTTCTTGCGGTCACGAATTACGAGTATGTGAATGACGGCGTGGAAGCCCGTGTGATTGCCACCACCAACGATCTAAAAAATAAGCAGACGACCAAACAAATTTATGACGCGACAGGCACGGAATTGCTTGAGACCCAAATCAAAACTGCGGACGGCACCACTCAGATTTATGATGCCCTGAATAATCTCAAAGCTCAGATTGACCGGGACGGGTTCCGGACCAACTTCAAAAACGGCATGATGACTTCCGTGGTTGGGCCGGACGGCAAGATCATCCGCGAATTCGAGCAGGTCGTGGATCCGGAAACCGGCAAGGTCCGTGACGTGATCGTAACCGGGCAGGACGTGGTTCTCAGCCGCACCATCCGCCTGAATGCCAATGAAAGAAGGATCGTTTTTGCCGTTGGAGTGATCCTGCATTTCGTCAAGGATGCGCAAGGCAACGAGAATGTCGAGGTCGTCACCGACACCAAGGGGTTAATCCAGCAGGTCACGAAGGATGCGCAGGGAAATACGGTGGTGTACTTTAATGACGGCCGGACCATTCATTACAAAAAACTGACGCTAAATAGCGGTGCTCAGACCGAAGAAGTGGTGGATTACGTGACTCAGCTCCGGGGCCGCCAGGATGTTCACAAATATGATCTCGAAACCGGTGATTTGGTCGAAGTCTGGCAGCAGGACACCATTGACCCGGGATTTAAAATTGTCGGAAAAGTCTTTTACAAGAAGGGGGCCGACGGCAGGACCGTGACTGATTCCAAGGGAAATCCGCTCATGGATTACAGCACCCGCTATGACGGCGTGGTCACCCGTTTTAATTACGATGACGGTGACGGCAACACGGACACTCTTGATATCTCCACGGAAGAAAGAAGTCTCACCAATTCGACGACCATCCGCAAGGTTTTTTATAAGGAAGACGGCGAGAATTATGACTATATATATGAATATGATGCGACGGGCTCAAAAGTCCTAAAAAGGCAGGATTACACGTATAAAACCGTAAACAACCAGCAGCTTATTGACAAGGTCCTTGAATACGACGTGGAAAACCGAACGGACCCCTCTACGGGCGGCACCCTTCTCAATACCATCTATTATAAGTACTCGCAATACCGTGAACCCCAGCTTGATTACTCGAAAGACCGCGATAACAATGAAACCAGGTATACCTACGACTCAGCCGGTTTTATCCGCACCGTGACCTCCTTTGATAAAAACAACGCCAAAAAGGCGGAGGTGGAGTATCAGGAAGGGATATACCGCGAAGACCGCATCAAAAGGATTATCACCTACATGGATGACCCGCAAAATTCGGATCCTACGGTGGTTCTGCCCAAGGAATTTACCGCGTATTCCTATAATACGGGCGGCTTTATCAAGGAGACAAGGCGTTACAAAGTTGTGGGCACGGTGGATGATCCGGCCAATATTGTGGACGATGTGATCCAGGATATTACCAAATTCACTGGGGACAGCCAGCAGGCGCCGGATTATTCCCTAGGCTACTCTGAAGACGGCAGCAAGGTTGAAAGGATGTCCATTTTCAACCGGGATTCTCAAGGGGTGATGAGAAGCATTGACCAGTTTGAGAAAGACGGATTGAACGAAAATTCCGACAAGAGTTCGGTGAGTATAGCCAATGACCTGACCAGCCGGATTTTTATGAACGAGAAAGGCGAGGCCGTGGGCAGCATCAGTAAGGAATTGAATTCGGTTTCGGTTTTTGGTATCGACCGCGATGACTATGACGGCGACGGAGACAGGTCGGAAACCATCCACGTGGACCAATATGATGCCCTCAATACGGTATCATCGCTTCCGGCCAAATGGTCCGACATTGACCTTTCAAAGATGCGCCGGAGTTCGCGCACCCATTTGGGCGATGAACAGCTGCCGGTTTATTCCGTTAGCTTCGCCAAGAACGGGACCGACGTCGAGTCTTTGTCCAAATTTATCATCCAAAACGGCAAGGTTGTCGCGGTTGACAGTTACGAGCTTACGGACGATCAGAAAACCGATTTAAGGGACAAACTGTCAAACCGGACGGCTTTGAACACGGCGGTGAACAATATTCAAGTTTCTCAGCGCCGGAGCCGCGTTCGCCTGAGCGAAAAGCAGCAGCCGCTTTATTCCATTACTTTCACGGACAATGGGACCGATGTGGAGGCGCTCTCCAAATTCATCCTCAACGCCAAGGGAGAGATTTTGGCCGTGGACAGCTATGAACTTACCGACCAGCAGAAACAGGATATTCGCAACCGGATCGATTCCTTTACCGGGTCCGGCGGGCTGGACGAATACGTGGGCACCAGTGTCAACTATGACCGCCGCCGCAGCCGGGTAAGGATGAATGCCAAACAGCAACCGCTTTATTCCGTTTCTTTCGCCAATAACGGGACCGATGTGGAATCGCTTTCCAAGTTTGTGTTGAGCGCGGGGGGCGATGTGATGGCGGTGGATTCCTACGAGCTCAGCGCCGCCCAAAAGACCGATATGACCGCGCAAATCAACAACTTCACCGAACTGGACAATATCGTCAACACGAAGGTCAAAATCGACCAGCGCAACAGCAGGGTGAGGCTCAATGATAAGCAGCAGCCGCTTTATTCCATTACTTTCGCGGACAATGGGACCGACGTGGCTTCCCTGTCGAAGTTTATCATTGATTCCAAAGGCGCGGTGCAGGCCGTGGACAGTTACGAGATCACGGACCAGCAAAGAATTGATATCCGCGGCAAGATCGATGCCTTCACGGGAAATACCGGCCTCGATAAATACGTGAGTGATAATATTCTTGTCGGCCAGCGCACCAGCCGCGTGCGTCTTAATAATAAGCAGCAGCCCATCTATTCCGTGACCTTTGCGAAGAACGGGACTGACGTGGAGTCTCTCAGTAAATTTATCCTGGCAACGGACGGGACCATTCAGGCCGTGGACAGCTATGAACTCACGGACCAGCAGAAAATCGACATAAGAAACAAAATTGACACTTTTACCGGTGCCGCCGGATTGGACCAGTATGTCGGCAACCAGGTCGGTCAGGGGCAGAGACGGAACCGGACACGTTTGAATGCAAAACAGCAGCCGATTTATTCAATTTCTTTCGGGGATAATGGCCAGGACGTTCTTGGCGCTTCCAAATTTATTCTCGGCCCCGAAGGAGAAGTGCTGGCCGTGGACAGTTACGACCTTACCGATGAACAGAAAACGCAGATCCAATTGACGATCGACAATTTTGTGAATCTCGATACTTACATGAATGACAACGTGAAGAAGGACCGGCGCAGAAGCCGGGTCCGCCTGAATGACAGGCAGCAACCCGTCTATTCGATTACTTTCGCGGATAACGGGACCGATGTCGAGGGCATGTCCAAATTCATTTCAGACACATCCGGCAATCTCATGGCCGTGGACAGCTACAACCTGACGGATCAGCAGAAAGTCGATATCCGGAATAAAATTGACACCTTTGACGGAGATACCGGACTTGATAAATACATCGCCACAAATATTCCGCTCAGCGGGCGCACCAGCCGGGTGCGTTTGAATGCAAAACAGCAGCCGGTTTATTCGATTTCCTTTGCCGATGACGGCACTTCGGTTCAGGCCCTTTCCAAATTTATTCTAGATTCGAAAGGGACCGTCATGGCCGTGGACTCTTATGAACTGACGGATGCCAATAAGACGGATCTTCAGGATCGAATCGATAATTTCGCGAACCTGGATTCTTATATCAATGATCCCCAGAAAATCAAAATCGACCAGCGC
>OBEQ012585120.1_pt1 | contig 36826 bp, 29 predicted proteins | sample 1670901 | NCBI WGS metagenome assembly OBEQ01 (sample SAMEA104232315, study PRJEB22302) | groundwater metagenome | biome: forest; feature: aquifer; material: groundwater | place: USA | collected 2011-08-07 | depth 5.4 m | reverse complement strand
TGGAATTTCAAACTTGGATTTCTTAAGCAGTTCATCCAAAAGCGCATTTTCTAGTTTTTTTTCAACTTCATTTTTTTTGTGGTTTTCAAAATCCTGTTCAATCGCTTTTTTTAAATCCGCCAGAGTTTCATAATCGCCCGCTCCTTTGGCAAGTTCATCATCTAAATCAGGAAGTTTCTTTTCTTTAATTTCCCGAACGGTTAAGGAAAACACGCCTTGCTTGCCCGCAAATTCCTTCTTGGCATATTCCAAAGGAAATGTAACCTTCACTTCGCGCACTTCACCCGTTTTTATGCCAATCAGCTGCTTTGAAAATCCTTCCAAATAATCCTTTTCGCGCAACTCAATCCATTCGCCATCGCGCTTTTCAACTTCCTTTTGATTTACTTGTAGGCGATAATCGCAAATGACAAAATTCCCTATCCTGGCGTCACGTCCTTCCACCGCCTGGAACTTTGCGTGTGACTCTTGAATTCTTCTGAGCGCCTCCTCAATTTCTGATGGATTCACCTGGACAGGTTCCCGTTTTGCTGAAAGTCCCACATACTTGTCGATTTTGATTTTGGGTCTCATTTCAACATGAGCCTTAAACTTAAGGCGTGTTTCATCAAACTCAATATTTTCGATTCTCGGATAGCCAATCACCGGGATTTCTTCTTGTTTTACCGCATCGTGAAACGTGCGAGAAACAAGCTGTTTCAGCACCTCTTGGCGTGCTTCATCGCGAAAATGAAGCGCCACGACATGCTTCGGAGCATGCCCTGGACGAAACCCTGGAATTTTGGCTTGCTTCCCAACGGATTCATAAAAGTGGGAAAACTCTTCAGCCACTAATTCAGACGGGACATCAATGGTCAGAATTTTTTCGCATGAATTTACTTCTTTAACATTGATCTTCAATTTCATAAACCTTTCTACTAATTATAGTTCACTCCTGGCGATCCTTCAAAAGCATCTCGAGCGGGAGACGGGATTTGAACCCGCAACATCAACCTTGGCAAGGTTGCGCTCTACCATTGAGCTACTCCCGCCTATTAACAAAATATGACCTAAGTGATTGGCAAATCGGGTCTTATAAGCCAAACTTTGTTATTATAGTTATTTCACAGGATTCTTCAAGGGGAAACGCAGGTAATCCAGTAGCGAGTTCGTCCTAAAAAAGATGGTGCGCCCTGAAGGGATCGAACCTTCGACCCACTGATTAAGAGTCAGTTGCTCTACCGACTGAGCTAAGGGCGCAATTGTAAGAAATTAGATCTAAGTTTCAACCTTTTGATGGTCTTTTTCGTGAAAAAGCATGGGCAGAATAACCGTAAAACATCTCTGCACATTCCATAAGTGTTTCAGATAACGTCGGATGAGGATGGATGGATTCAGCAAGATCCTTTGCGGTTGCGCCCATTTCCACTGCTAAAACGCCTTCACTAATTAGTTCTCCTGCGCCTGCACCTACAATACCAACGCCCAGAATTCGTTCTGTCTCGGGTTCGATGACTAGCTTAGTGAGACCATCGGTTCTATCAAAGCTTAAAGCTCTTCCCGATGCCGACCATGGGAACCTTGCCACTTGTACTGAAATATTTTTCTCTCGGGCTTCGGTTTCTGTTAGACCGCACCAGGCAATTTCTGGATCTGTAAACACAACGGCCGGAACAATGCTTTGAAAAGTAACTGACCCGCCTAGAATCACTTCAACGGCAACCCTTGCTTCTTTCGCTGCTTTATGAGCCAGCAGAACTCCTCCCGCCACATCACCGATGGCGTAGATACCAGGATCCGTAGTCTGCTGCTTTGAATTAACCTTGATGAATCCTTTATCATCTTTAGCTACTTTTGTATTTTCAAGACCAAGATCTTCACAATTGGGTACACGCCCTACTGAAACAAGTACACGGTCGTATAACTCTTCTTTCTTCTTTCCTTCACCTTCCATGGTAACTTTAATTTGCTTCCCGCTCGTCGACATTTTCAGTACTTTCGTATTGAGACGGATTTCCTTAAATGCTTTCTCAACATAATTTTTTACAGGCCGGACCAAATCAGAATCTGCGCCCATCAAAATTGAACCGAGCGCTTCGACTAAAACAATTCTGCTTCCGAGTGTGGCATAGACGGTTCCCAGCTCCATTCCAATATAACCGCCGCCTACAATCAGGAAGTCCTTCGGAATATCTTCAAGTTCCAAGGCCTCAGTAGAAGTCATGATTCGCTTATTCCCAAGATCAAAAGCAGAAGGAAGCGCAGGTTTTGATCCTACCGCAATGATCGCCTGATCATAATTGAAGAGCGTTTGACCCTTTTCAGTTTCTACTCTGAGCGTTTTTGAATCTTCGAAATAGCCCCGGCCATTTAGAACTTCTACGTTTCGCGTTTTGGCCAAAGCGGTAATTCCCTGAGACAGTTTATTCAAAATAGATTCTTTCCAAGCTCTCATTTTGTTCAGGTCAATTTTGGGCGGATTGAAACTGATTCCTCTGATCTTCGATTCTTCTGCCTCGCTAACCAATTTAGTCGCATGGAGCAAAGCCTTAGAAGAAATACAGCCACGGTTGAGACAAACTCCGCCTAAACGTCTGTCTTGCTCTACGATAACAACCTTTTTGCCCTCGGAGGCGGCATAAAACGCAGCGGTGTAACCACCGATACCTGCTCCTACCACAACAATGTCTGTTTTAAGCGCGGTCATTTCTTACCTTTTCCGCCAGAATACTTGGTGGACCCGCCAATCTTTTTGGCGGGCTTTTTGGTGCTCTTTTCATCGTTAAGTTTAAAATCTTTCTCTTTCATATGTTCAAACTCATGAACTAGTTCTTGAATAAATCGTGCACCATCCGCACCGTCAATCACACGATGGTCATAGGAAAGACAAAGCGGCAACATCATCCGTGTCTGAATCTTTCCGTCTTTTACCACAGGCTTTAAAGCGCCTTGCCCCAACCCAAGGATGGCGACTTCTGGCTTATTCACAATCGGTGTAAAGTGAGATCCTCCAATGCTACCTAAATTTGAAATGGTAAATGTCGCACCTTGGACTTCTTCTAAAGAAATTTTTCTCTGGCGTGTCTTTTCAGCCAGCTGAGCTAACTCGATTGAAAGGTTAAGCAAATCTTTTTTATCAACATCTTTTAGCACGGGAACTAACAAACCTTGCTCCGTATCAACAGCAACTCCTAAATGAAAATACTCTTTATAGACAACTTCGTTCTTAGTTTCATCTAGGCTTGAATTAAATGCTGGATATTTTTTTAAAGCACGAACCACAAGTTTTAAAACAACTCCTGTAACAGTCAGCTTGGCACCTTTGCCCTCATATAAAGGAGCGTATTTCTTTCTGAATTCCAAAAGCGGAGTAATATCTGCTTCCGCAAATTGGGTCACATGGGGAATACTCGTCCACGACTCTTGCATTTTCTGGCCGATGATGCGGCGAATGGATGAAAGAGGCTTTCGAGTAACAGTGCCCCATTTTGAAAAATCGATGCTGACAGGAGTAGGTTTTTGTACTGCTCCATGAACTTTCTCGAGAGCAGCTGCCTGAAGATCTTGAATGTACGATTTAAGGTCTTCTGCTGTAATTCTTCCGCCCTGTTCGGTTCCCCGGACTCGGGTCAAGTCAATTCCCAATTCTTGAGCCATCCTTCTAATCGAAGGTGAAGCAGGCGGCGGCAAACCACTCTTAGACTTGTAGGTATAGCTTTCCGATTGAGCTGATTCGAGTTTTGAAAAATCTTGCTTCGATAAACCTGTACTAGACTTTTCAGTTACGGTTTGAGACGGTTCTGGCGGTTTGATACTTTTTTCTTTTTGACGCACCCCTTTTCCTGCTCCGATTTCAGAAAGCGTGATGACGGCTTGTCCGATCGAAACTTCCTGGCCTTCCTTAACAAGAATCTTGGTTACCACACCGGCTTCAGGCGAAGGAATCGGAGCAGTCGCCTTATTGGTTTCAAGTTCTAAAACAGTCTGATCTTTCTTAACTTGAGCACCCTCTTTAATCAAAATACTGACAACGGTGCCTGACTCGACACCTTCAGCTAAGAAAGGGATTTTAATCTGCATGAGATTTCCTTACGAATGGTTCAAAATTTAAACACAAATCGGATAGGTTTTTTCTGGGTCTACTTTTAAATCTTTAATCGCCTTTTCAACCACTTCGGCTTTAATGAATCCTTTTTGTGAAAGCTCGTAAAGGGTCGCGATCACGGTTAGCTCGGTGTCCACCTCAAAAAAACGCCTCAGGTTTTCACGCGTATCACTTCTTCCAAACCCATCCGTTCCCAAAGACATCAATCCCCCTGGAACCCATGGCGCAATTTGTTCCGAAACAATCTTCATATAATCAGACACTGCAACAAAAACGCCTTTTTCTTTCTGAAAAACTGTCTCCACATAAGACTTCTCGGGCTCGGCGGTTGGATGAAGCATATTCCAACGTTTCGATCGAAGCGCATCGGTCCTCAACTGCTTGTAACTGGTAACACTCCAAACATCGGCTGAAACATCATAATCTTTTGCCAAAATGGTCTGAGCTTTTAGCGCTTCACGCAAAATGGGGCCGCTTCCCAAAATATGCGCCTTATATTTTTTCCCATCCGGACCTTTCTGAAATTTATAAAGGCCTTTGAGAATTCCCTCTTCCACACCTTTCGGCATGGCGGGCATTTCATAATTTTCATTATACAGGGTAAGATAATAAAAAATTTCTTCTCCTTCTTGATACATCCGTCTCATACCATCTTGAACGATAATGGCAATCTCGTAGCCAAAGGCTGGATCATAAGTTACTAGATTCGGAATTGTGCTCGCTAAAAGATGGCTGTGGCCGTCTTCGTGTTGAAGCCCTTCTCCATTTAAGGTGGTTCGTCCCGCCGTAGCTCCAAGCAGAAATCCTTTTGCCCTGATATCACCGGCGAGCCACATCAAATCTCCGATTCTCTGAAAACCAAACATCGAGTAGTAAATGAAAAACGGAATCATGTGGTATCCATGATTGGCATAAGCAGTGCCTGCTGCAATAAAAGAAGACATGGATCCTGCTTCCGTAATGCCTTCCTCAAGAATCTGCCCGTCCTTAGATTCCTGGTAATATAAAAGAGATTCACGGTCTACAGGCTCATAAAGTTGGCCCTTGGAAGAATAAATTCCAATCTGTCTAAACAAAGCATCCAAACCAAACGTTCGAGCTTCATCCGGAATAATGGGAACAATACGCCTTCCAATTTCTTCGTGACGCAGAAGTTTGGTCAAAAGCCGGACAAAGGCCATGGTGGTAGAAGCTTCAAGTTGTCCCGATCCCTTATAAAATTCCGCATAATAATCATTGTTTGGAAGGTCAAGCTTCTCAGGTTTCACTTTTCGTTCAGGCAAAAATCCGCCCAAAGTTTTTCTTCGTTCCAAAAGATATTTCGTCTCAGGGCTATCGGCAGGAGGCCGGTAAAACGGAGCGTTCACGACATCTTCATCATTAATCGGAACGTGGAACCGGTCGCGGAATTCGCGCAATTCTTTTTCATTCAACTTTTTCTGCTGGTGCGTAATGTTTCTGCCTTCACCTGCTTCGCCCAGCCCGTAACCTTTTACGGTTTTGGCCAGGATAACCGTAGGTTGCCCCTTGTATTCGACGGCTGTTTTGTAGGCGTTGTACACTTTTTGAGGATCATGGCCTCCTCGTAAAAGTTTTCGAATTTGTTCATCCGATAGATGATTCACCATTCGATAAAGCTCTGGATATTTGCCGAAGAAATGCTTTCGAGTATAGCTGCCCGGCTCCACAGAATACTTTTGATAATCGCCATCGACCGCCTCTTGCATCCGTTTCACCAAAAGCCCTTGATGGTCATTATTAAGAAGCGCGTCCCACTCGGAGCCCCAAATTACCTTAATCACGTTCCAGCCCGCGCCGCGAAAAACACCTTCAAGCTCCTGAATAATTTTACCGTTGCCGCGCACCGGACCATCGAGACGCTGAAGATTGCAATTCACAACCCAAACTAAATTGTCCAAATTTTCGCGCGCAGCTAAAGTCAAAGCACCTAACGTTTCTGGTTCATCGCTTTCTCCATCGCCGACAAAACACCATATTTTGGGTTCTTCTCCTTTTAGAAAACCACGAGATTTCAAATAGCGGTTAAAACGGGCTTGATAAATAGACGTGATGGGCGCAAGACCCATCGATACAGATGGAAATTGCCAAAAATTTGGCATGAGGTAAGGATGCGGATAGGAGGAAAGCCCGCCGCCTTCGGCTAACTCCTGACGAAAGTGATGAAGAAGTTGTGCGTCGAACCTTCGTTCCAAGTAAGCACGAGCGTAATTTCCGGGAGAAGCGTGGCCTTGGAAGTAAACGAAATCGGCAAGCCCATCGCCATTTCCGCCTTTGAAGAAATGATTGAATCCTACTTCATAAAGTGTGGCGCAGGAAGCGTAGGTAGAAATATGCCCACCGAGCCCGTTGTGAATGCGGTTGGCTTTCACAACCATAGCCATTGCATTCCATCGGACCAAACTCTTGATGCGGCGTTCAATTTCCCGGTCGCCGGGGTATGGAACTTCAGCGTCAGCCGGAATCGTATTAACATAGGGAGTATTGACGGTGCTGGGCGCTTGAATTCCAGCTTCCCGTAACCTTAAAATGAGCTTATCCAAAAATATAGGGGCAGAATCCGCTCCTCTGCTCTTTAGAAGGGGTTCTAAAATATCTCCCAAAGATTCAAGCCACTTTTGGGATTCGGGAAGTTCGTTTTTATTCTTCTGTAAAGACATATCTCCTCTACGGTTACCTTCAGAGATACCTGGCTTGCTTTCCTGCTTTGCTTTCACTCTTTAACTGCCTAAATTAAAGAATTTTAGATTTTACCTGATTTTTTGGTTTTAAGATACAATAACGTTAGATGGTCCTTGCACAAAACTTGCCCTTTGCTATGACTTTAAGGAGTCTTGGGCTTGGGATGTAAATAACTCAGTAAGGCTTTTAATTTTATACTACTTTGCGGAATTAGTATAATGTTATTTACCGAACACCTATGAAATACCTCGATTTAACCTTTCCAACTCCCGAACACAACCTGGCTTGCGATGAAGCCTTGTTGGATATGTGCGAGGAGGGCTACGACCATGAAATTCTCAGATTTTGGGAGCCTGAGGAACACTTTATCGTCCTTGGATACTCAAGAAAAATCCATTTGGACGTCAACTTATCGGCTTGCGAAGCACGAAACATCTCTGTCCTGAGAAGACCCTCTGGAGGCGGGACGGTTTTACAAGGCCCCGGCTGCCTCAATTTTTCACTTGTCTTGAAAATGGAAAACTCAAAGCCTTTGAACAATCTCGGTGAAACTAATTGCTTTGTCATGAATCAAAATAAGAAAGCGCTTGAGCCAATTCTGGGGAGCAATCTTGAAGTTCGGGGGCTAAGCGATCTTACTTGGAGAAACTTAAAATTTTCGGGCAACGCTCAACGCAGGAAACGTCACTTCCTTTTGTTTCATGGAACTTTTCTTACTGCGCTGGACATCTCCCTAATTGAAGAGCTTCTTCCAATTCCCTCCAAGCAACCTTCCTATCGAAATAACCGCCCACATACTACATTTTTAACAAATCTAAACATATCTCATCAAAAAATCAAACAGGCATTACAAAAATCATGGGGAGCAAAAGAACCTCTCGAACGTATTCCGAAAGAAACAATAAACCAGTTGGTTAAAAACCGATATACAACTCGGGACTGGAATTATAAATTTTAAGTGCGGATTTTTTAATTCGGGCTTACTCGGGCAAGAGCAACACTGGCAAGTTTGCCAAGCTGATCCATCAGAACAAGGTTATTTTGATTAAAACGTTTGTTAGCGGATTTCGCATTCAAGCAAAAAACTCCCAACACCTTCTTCTTAAATTCCAGAGGGACTACCATGGAAGATTTAATTTGTGGCCGCCTCAATTTTTCCTTAGGAACTTCTTTCCGAGCTTCGAGAGGTCCAATCAAAATGGCTTTGTTTCTAGCCGCGACCCAACCCGCAACGCCGGCCTCAAATGGTAAACGTTTTTGTTTTAACACTTCGGGCTTGATACCATGCGCAGACCTGATTGAAAAGTTTTTCCGATCTTGATCGACAAGCATGACCGAACCAGAATCGGCATGCACCACCTGGCTTGCAACCTCCAGGAGACAATTTGCGAGTAAATTGGCATACGTGGCGGAGACAAATTCTTCGCCTTCCTCTTGTGCGGCAAGAAATCCCGGAACGAGGCGCTCGAGCTCTGCTCGATGATAAGAAAGCTGAATCAAGTGTTGCGTCAACGTCCTGAGGAAATCAAGCACAGTTTTAATTCCATTATAAGAGAAAATTTTAATTTCCCGAACTCGATCAAGAAAAATTTCGGAATCAATTTCTAAATTTTCACAAAGTGCTTCATAAGTTTTTTTATCTTCCCGCTTCCCAACGATAACGGGCCCAACAACAATTACACCTATTATTTGTTCATTGCAACGCACAGGGAGGGGAAAATAATTTAAATTGTGCGTACATTTGTAGGAATGTTCCTTCTGTTGGTTCCAACTCTGGAGGGCTTTAAAAATGCAATCGACTGGATTTGCTTTAGGGGAGCTTTTCGCTTGGGCAATATCAGGACAAGAGCCGTTCACTTTACTGGGGATAGTGAGACTTGTACCGGAGGGTTCAATCAACCACAGATTAGCGCCGACAATCTCAGAAAATAAATCTTGAATTTTCTGCCACTGCTTTAAATCAAGCAGTTGCTTCGCCGAGATTTCTGCCATCCCTTGATGAGATTCTGAAAGCACCGTTATGCCCCTGATGGTTAATCTCGCAAAAAACAAAGCTAATTTAGAAACGACTTTTTACAAGAGGTGGTACTGCTTCATTTTGTTATACAGCGTCGTCCGGTTGATTTTGAGCATTGCCGCTGCTTTCTTACGGTTCCAACCCGACTGCTCTAATGCGCGCACAATAATTTTCTTCTCGGGATCCTTTAAAACCTCCTTCAAGGCGGTACCCTTATCGGACTGCGCATCATTATTTTCTGCATTTTTCGTACCAAAATTTTCAGGGAAAACTGCCAAGTCTAAAATATCACCTTGGGAGAGCACAACTGCCCGCTCTAAGAAATTTTCAAGTTCACGGACGTTTCCAGGCCAATCATAGTCCAACAAAGCTTTCATCGCTTGTTTGCTGACACCGGTCAGGTTGCGCTTCGTCTTTTCGCTAAATACACGCAAAAAATGCTGCACTAAGGCTGGAATATCTTCCTTGCGCTCCCTGAGAGGCGGAACATCAATTGTAATCACATTTAAACGGTAAAAAAGATCTTCCCTGAAACTTCCGCGGCTGATTGCTTCTTGCAAATTGCGATTGGTGGCTGCGATAATTCGAACATTGACTCGCATTGTTTTCGTGTCACCAACGCGTTCGAACACTTTTTGCTGAAGGACACGCAAAAGTTTGACTTGGAGATAAGGAGGAAGGGCATCAATTTCATCGAGAATAATAGTTCCGCCATCAGCCAGTTCAAATCGGCCAACACGGTCTTTAATGGCGCTGGTAAAAGCTCCCTTCACATGTCCGAAAAGTTCGCTTTCAAGAAGTTCTCTTGGAATCGCACCACAACTTACTTCCACATAAGGACCATCTTTCCTTGTTGGATCGCTATAATGAATTGCCTGTGCGATCATGCCCTTACCAGTTCCGCTTTCACCTTGCAAAAGAACTGTCGTATCGGTATCGCTAGTGGCTTGAATTAAAGAATAAATTTTCTGCATCTTGGAGTTTTCGCCGATGAGATTGTGGAAATGACTTCTTTTTTCGGAAAGTATTTGTTTGAGCGACTCATTTTCTTCCCGAAGTTTTTTCGTGTCCAAAATCCGCCGAATCATGATTCTGATCTCATCATCATTAATCGGCTTCGTCACATAATCGCGAGCGCCCATCTTCATGGTCTCAACTGCCGTCTCTACAGTTCCAAAACCGGTCATCATGATGATATCCAAATCAGGAAAGCGTTCTTTTACTTTTTTAAGAATATCAATACCGCTCGCATCAGGCAGCCTGAGATCTAGCAAGGCCAAATCAAAACGCCGAGTGCTGAGCTTGTCAAGTCCTTCTTTTCCGTCACCTGCAACCTGGACGTTATATCCTTCAAGGCCCAAAACTTCAAAGAGGGATTCCCTGACCAATGGATCGTCTTCGATAACAAGTATATTATTTGACATAAGTGTGTTTAACATTCAAAAGGAAGCGAAATGATAAATTCCGTCCCCTCATTTTCAGCGCTTTCAAAACAAATTTGACCGCCGCATCTTTGAACAATTTCCCTGCAGATCGTAAGTCCGATTCCGGTTCCCTGGCCATTTTCCTTAGTTGTAAAAAAAGGCTCGAAAATGCGTGTTTTGACTCCTTCGGGAACACCGTGGCCCGAATCGCGGACGCTAACAACCGCCTGGCCATCATTTTCTTTTGTCATAATTGTAATGGTTCCGGAACCATTCATGGCATGGTGCGCATTCTGCAAGAGGTTCTGAAAAACGGTTTGCAAACCGCAGTCCTCCACAAAAAGTGATTTATCACAAAATTGTTTTTCAACGGCAATGTTTTCAAAAGTGGGATCCTGGACAATGGTGCCTAAGGTTTGATCAATAATCGAATGAAGCTCTACCTGACGTGTTCTTTTTGGCTTGGCCGTAGTGGTTGAAAGTTCGCGGAGTCCGCGGATCACTTGAACTGAACGGCGGATTCCCTGCTTCGCTTTGAGGAGATATTCACGCGTGAGTCCGTCCTGGGCCACTTGATCTAAAGCTAAATTAACAAAGCGGCGGATGGCATCGAGCGGATTTGCTAATTCATGAGCAAGATGAGAAACAAGTTTGCCTAAAGAAACAAGAGGTTCTTGCTGTTTCATCACTTCTTTTAAATCGGTTACAGCTTGCTGAAGTTCTTGGTTTTCCTTACGAAGGCGATTTTCGGTGCGAATATTTTCATACGCAATAGCGATGTGATTGGCATAGGCTTGTGCCCGCTCTAAATCTTCGTCGCTAAACGGATGACGATTTTCTCTTTCGGTAATATTAATGAGGCCGACCAACTTGTTATTTGCAATGAGCGGGAGGGATAAAAAGGAGTGAGAATGATACTGATTATTTTTTCTTACTTCAAGGAAACGGGCATCGGTGCGAACATCTTGAACCAAAACCGGAAGCCCTTTTTCGGCAACCCAACCCGCAACACCTTCACGTAGTTTAATTGAGATTCCCTGAATCCGATCACGTCCAGCACCGCGCGCTGCACGGAGCATCAGTTCTTTTGCATACTCATCCCATACAAAAAAAGAACCTACATTAGCATCTACAATAGCCAAGATAGAATCGAGCACAAAGTCGATAAAGACGTTGGGATCAACAAAAGTATGTAAGGCTGAGGAACATTCTGACAGCATGGTGGGCATTGCCCCGTCCTTGCTCCCTGAACCCTCTAAGGGGGAATGGACTGGGTTCATGTCTTTAGGAAGATAAAAATACCTTGTGGTCCCCTTCTGCAGTAACTGACTGCCGGATTTGATGTTGGAATTATACCACATAGTAGCTAGAAATCAACTTTTTTCACTTTTTTAAGTTATTTGGCTTCAATAAGTTGTGAAGTATCTTAAGGTGTCGAAAAAACTCAACTTCACTAACTGCTCTCCATGACCTTCTTTTTCAACGTACACAAAACTTCCTTAGAAACTCAAATCTGTTTTAGGAAACGGCTGTCTTGGTAAGAATTTCCTGATGACTCTTTGCTACTTGAGCGAGAGGGTGGCCCGGGTACTGGGCTAAAAAGTCCTGATAAAGCGTAAGGGCACGCTCTCGATCATTTAGGTTTTTCTCGGTAATCAAAGCTTTCAGGAAAAGCCATCTTCCCTTTTTACTTTTCACCGTTTCGTTTTGAAACTCTTGATCAACATCCGCAAGCAATTGATCCCAATCCTTTTCCTGGCTATAAGCTGAAAGTAGAAATTGTTTAGCCGAAATCGCCAAACGAGATTTCGGATATTCCGCTATTATTTTTTTGTAGCGCTCAATGGCCTGATCTAAAATGCCCTTAGCAGTTTCGTTTTGTCCAAGTTCTTGATAATGGACAAACCGCATGAACGGAACTTGAAGCGCGCCGGGTGTCATCGCATATTGAGGAGCATCCAGTTCTTGATATAACTTCTCAGCTTCATCCCATTTTTTTTCGTTTTGATAGGCCCTACCGATTAAAAGTTTAATTTCGGCGGTAGTAGTCTTGTTTTTCTGATAATACTGATTCATCGCTTTTTCATACCATTCACGCGACTGGGCAAATTCCTTCTTCTCCTGGTAGAGCAGCCCGACGTGAACCGATGTCTTCCCCGCTAAAGGATGGCGAGGATAGCGATCAAAAAAGTATTTGTAATCCATAAACGCCTGATCAAATTGTTTGTCTTTCCACGACAGCTCAGCCACAGTCAATAAAGCAAGCGGTGCGTAAGGGCTTTTTGGAAATTGCTCGGTAATGGAAACCCACTGTTCTCTTGCCTCTTTTAAATTGCCTTGGGATAGTTGTGTTAACGCGAGCGAATTTTTAAGGCCGGCGGAAGCCTCGATAGGCCCCACTTGGTCCAGCATTCGTTTGTAATGTTCAATGGCCTTTTGATAGGCTTCATCCTGATGCACTTTATCCTGGGCCTGTTTGTAATGAAGCATGACATAAAGGGGTGCGTACAAACCTTTGGATTGAAGCGGATGATAAATGGCTACTTCCCAATAAGCTTTTTCCGCCTTTTGCCAAAATCCTTCTGCTTCATAGAGCTGAGCCATCCGGTAACGGGCATCTGAAGCTAAATCGCTCTTTCCGGAAAAATTGGGGAGAATTTTAGCAAGAGCCTGTCTTGCATCTTCAAATTTGTTCTGTTTTACCCGAAGCTCTGCCACATTAAAAAGGCTCTCTGCAGCTTTGGGGGTTGTTGGATAGTCTTCCGCCACCTTCTCAAATGCTTTAATGGCCGGCTGGAGAGCTTGATCTGGATTGGCTTTGAAATCGGCAGGTGTAACTTTTTTCAGGACTTGAGCAGCATGATAAAAAGCTTTTTCAGCGAGATAATTTTCGCGACACCCACTGATTAAAAGGGAGCATAGCGCGAAAACAATCGCTAACTTTTTCATGACGGATTTTTTACAACAAACCCCGTTTCCTCAGCATAGGAACTAACAATCCCAAACCCATTAATAGGAATGTTGAAGGTTCTGGATGATGTGGAATATTATTACCCGGAGGCAACTGATTGTCTGGCAAAATAGGATCGATGATAGGATCGATGATATCTAGATCTGGATCTACTACCGGCGGAATAATTGGGGGTGGCACGTATGGTACCACATCGGGATCTACGGGGGGATCTACGACCTTGGGATCCTTATTAGCATTTTGGGGAGGCCCGTTGTTGGGGTCATTTGGTGGTGGATTGTTGCCACCTCCGCCACCGCCGCCTCCGCCAGCATTACCCGCTCCTGAACCGCTACTGCTGCCTCCGCTAGAAAGCATGAGCAAAAGCCCAACCAAAAGGCCTGTTGTGAGAAGAAGCGTGGAGGTAATCACCAACTTCCGGGTCGTCCAAAAGTGATGGCCGGGAAGCGCAAGACCTCCTACCAGATCTTCATTGTCATTCTGATCTTGAGTATCAAGCTCCTCCGTAGTCGGAGTTTCTTGAATCACAATCGAAGAAGGAAGGGCCGCAGCCGGAAGCTTTGGCGAATCCTGAGAAGGTGCTAGCACCTGCGCAAGATTAACATGCTGTGAACCTGCTCCTGATATATGAAGGTCAGTGATACCCGTTGATTCAACGACATCGCTGATGACCGAATTCATATCGGGAACTACAGCGCGAGCCTGTGACATTGGCATCGCGATGATTAAAGTAGCAACTATAAAAACTTTTAATTTTTTCATTTTCCTTGCCTCACTTTCAAAAAAAGCAGTGTCGCCGAAGAGGTCACTAAAACATCCACCACCAACGTGATCACTATCCCAGCAGAAAGAATCCATAAAACCAATTCCGGGTAAACCTGGACAACAACCGGCGTATAAAACCTTGCAACCGAAAGAATCAATGCAAAAAGCGTGGGAACAAAGATCAAAGCGCTTATGAGCAAGATATTTTTAATTCCGAGCCGAAACCCTTCCAATAGCTTTTTGAAAAAACCATTCTCAATCAGAACAATCGCCGGAATCAAAAATGCAAAAACAGATTGAACCAGAAGGCCGAGAATAAATCCGCTTATGAGTTGAATCCAGAGATTATGCGGTAAAAACATCATAACACCTTTCAATAAAACTATAAAAGTTCCGTAAGAAACGAGCCACACAGCCACCAGCGAAAGATACCTTCTCAACACAGGTACCACAGCTGAAACGGTAGAAATTGTCTTCCCTAATATCTCAGCTTCTATCTTCTTGATGATAATGCCTGTCATAAAAACTCCGAACACGGTGCTGATCAAAAAGTGCGCATGCCCAAAGAGTCTCGGCAAAAGCAAAAAGTTATTTGGATAATGAAGATAATGGTCTCCCCAAAAACTGCGGATAATAGGGGCTAACACATCCGAAATCGGCGGAGACGGCGCAAAATAAAGAACAATAAGAGCAACTAAATCAAAAAAAGCCGTCGCGAAAAATAAGCAAAAAACGGTGGGGTTTTTTCGCAACATAGAAAAAACCTGTTGATAAATTTCAACGATTCTTGACCAAAAAAAACTAATTTGTTCCATGGCTCTCACAAAGAAAACCAACCTGGGTGACGTTTCCGTCACCCAGGTTAGCAAAGGAGTTTTCAATGAATAAACTACTGTTTTTCATTTGATTAAATCGTTTTCCTTACTGCCAAAGCTTAAACTTGGCAAATCCGATCATGCTGAACAAACCGCTGGCCATTAAGACCATCGTGTTGGGTTCAGGAATAGCAGCCGCTGATCCGCACACCACGTCATCCGGATTCACGCTGCCATCATCATAACTGGCACAACCGCGAAACGTTTGTGGAAATTGAACGTCTTTTGGTGTCCCAAAAGTCCCGGTTCTAAGGAACATTTCAATAGCATCCGCACCGCGGGCGTACGTAAACCCGGCGGGTGTACTTCCTGTTGGAGCACCCAAATCCCAGATCAAAGTTCCGTTGATCGCGTCGCAAGAAGCTGCAGCACCTGAACACCAGTAAACCTTATCAGTGCCAACAGGATCTGAAGGTCCAGCACCATTCACATTCGTAATATAAATCTGAACATCTGGCGGAAATGGAGATGATGCATTATTTGGAACTCCATTCCCATTGAAATCGGCAAAAAGCGCGAGACTCGCACGTACTGCTGTCTGATCCGCATCAACCAAAGACGGTGGCGTTGCATAGGTTGTCAGCATGAAATAGACACCGTGTTTACCGGCATCCCCATCGCTTAAGTCTTGCAACAACACAACGGTTTTAATGTCATACGTATCCGTAATCAAAGGCTCGTTCGGATCATCCGCCCTCAGGTAATACGAATAGGCAGCATTGTTATTCCACTCGGTAATATCATTGCCTGCACCGAGCAAGCCATTGATATCCGGCGGGGGTACTGCATAAGCTTTGGAAACTCCAAAACTTAGTACTCCTAACACTAAACTTAACATTAACAGCGTTTTCTTCATTGTTTTCTCCTTTAACTCCTTTTTTGTTTTCTGACCGATAGTCATTATTTTATCAGTCCTTTTGTATTTTATCTACCGGTTCCTAACACAACCGATTTGAACGTCATGGCAAGTACCATAATGTCCAACACCGGGCACATCTTGCGGATATAAAGAACGTCGTATCTGACTTTTTTCTTCACATCCTCTATCGTCTCATCATAACGGCGCTTAATCTGAGCCAGACCCGTGACACCGGGTTTTGTCGCAAGGCGTCTGTCATAATGAGGAATAATTTTTCTGAATTCTTGAACGAAATAAGGCCTTTCCGGTCTTGGACCGACCAGGCTCATTTCGCCTGTGAGTACGTTAAAAAATTGCGGGAGTTCATCCAAATGGGTTTTGCGCAAAAACAAGCCAATTTTGGTGATACGTGAGTCATTTTCCTTTGCCCAAACAGGACCTGTCTTAGCTTCTGCGTCTTGACACATCGTGCGGAATTTGTACATGTTGAAAATTTTGCCCTTCATGCCAACGCGGGCTTGCTTGAAAAACACGGGGCCGCGCGAATCCAGTTTAATGGCTAAAGCAATAAGTACCATGACTGGCGCGCTAACTGTTATGCCCGTTATCGAAACGGTTAAATCCAAGGCCCGCTTTACCATCCGGCGCCATGAAATCACGATTCGGTACGACAATGTTTTAAGAGACCGCCTCAGCGAAGACTTAGCGAAAGCCGAAAGAAACCGTTCTTCCCACGGAATTTCTCCCGATCGCATCTTCTGGTACCGCCGGTAAAGAAGATAAAGCTGAAACTCACTCTTCAGCTCTTCTGCAAAACTCGGTTGTTCTGTTGCGTTGTTGTTGATGTGATTCATCTCTTAAAATCTCCTTTTGTGCGCACAAACATAGATTTATAGCGCGTAGTACTAGTATGCAGGGACTATGCCAAGAAAAAATTATGTGGGGAAAACTTCAGAAGATAGAGATTTATAGGAGAAACAGCGTAATTATTTATATGAAAAAGGTTAAAATATTTTATGTCTAAATTAATATGATTAAAAAAATAAACAATTACGGAAGTGCTTTACTATATGGCTGTAAGTTATTGATATAAAACAGCTTATATATGGCATATATGTTGTTATTTTTAGACAAAATATAGCAAATAAACAACAAATCTCGACGTGAAGAACTAGGACAAACCAGGACAAAAACAGACAAAACTAGACTACATATGACGGTAAATTGGCTTATTACAGAGTGCGATTCTTTCAGTAACTAGCCGATAATAAAAAAGCTATGAAATCCGAAGAAACGCGTGTGATCCTTGCGAAAGGAATTCTGGCTCCTTCCGCAGACAATCTGCAGCCTTGGAAGTTTAGAATATTGGACAATCGCGTAGATTTTTTTCTTGATTTAAATCGAGTGAAAAATTTTTGCGACGAAGGGCTTTTAGTCCCTTATATTTCTGCGGGCGCTGTCATCGAAAACATGCGCATTGCTGCAACCCAATTTGGGTATCGGCTATCCGCATCCTACTTCCCTGAAAAAACCAATCCCCTGCTGGTTGCTGCGATTCGGTTTTCTGAAGCCAAAAAAGAAAATCACCCTCATGTGGAAGCACTTGCCCTGCGCACAACAAATCGTAAATTTTATAACGTGTCAAAAAAAATAGACTCTTCAATTTATTCGACGCTTTCAAACATCGCTGAATCCGAACAAAAACTAAAACTTTTGTGGATCGAGCGAAACCATCCTTCCTACTCGAAACTCTCAGGCATTTTGGGTAAATCAGACCAGTTGCGCTTTGAGAGCAAACGCCTTCATAAGGAACTTTTTGAAACGCTTCGTTTTACTAAGGAAATGGCAGAGAAAACCAAGGATGGCCTTGATTTCAAGACATTCGAATCGGGACCAATGGGTGGTTTGCTTTTTAGTCTTGCCAATTCTTGGGAGCGGTTAAAATTCTTGAACACACTCGGTCTGAGCACTCTTTTCAATTTTTATACTCGATTTCAAATGCAGAGCTCGCAGGCAGCAGGCCTCCTCATTGCCAAATCAAATGAACCTTTAGATTATGCGCTCGGAGGAGAAATGATGCAAAAAATCTGGCATGAGATCACAAACTTTAAACTTTCGATCCAGCCGATGGAAGCGCTGCCCATTTTTATCATTAACCTTGGTATAACAGGCGGCCGTGACTTTACTGCCCTTCAAAGAAAAAAACTAGAGGAACTCAAGCAAGAGTTTCTATCCATTTTTGGAATCACGGAACAAAACGGTTTGATTTTCCTCTTCAGAATCGGCGATGCCCCTCCCCCGACCGCCCATTCCCTCCGAAGGCCGCTGGAGCATTTTTTGCTCTAACGACTGCATTTGGCACGCTCCTCCCGATAACATCAGGATTATTTATAAATTGTCAATCGGCTTCGAGTTATGCTAATCTTAATATTGCTTAACTAACCTGAGGAAACAGCTACGGTAATGAAGTCGAACGGCTTTACTTACGACCAAGCTTTTGAACGTAACCTCGGTTGGCTGACTGCCAATGAGCAAACCAAGCTCCGCAACTCTTGCGTAGCGATTGCCGGCCTTGGGGGCGCAGGCGGTTTTCAAGCCCAAATCCTCGCTCGCCTTGGGGTTGGCCGATTCAAAATTGCAGACCTTGATAGTTTCGAACTCACCAATATTAACCGCCAAATAGGAGCTTCCGTCGAAACGCTGGGCCAACCAAAAGTGCCTGTCATCAGAGATATGATCCTAGCCATTAATCCAGAAGCTGAGGTGGAAATATTTCAAGAAGGTATTACCGCCACTAGCATCAACCAGTTTTTGGAATCTGTGGACCTTGTTTTAGACGGAATTGATTTCTTTGCTCAAAAAACAAAACTTCTTTTGTTTCAAAAATCTTACGAGAAGCATCTGAGAGTGATCACATCCTGCCCGTTAGGTTTTGGGGCGTCTGTCATTATTTTTTCACCCGATGGGATGAAATATGAAGATTATTTTGATCTTAAGCCTGGAATGACCGAAAAGGAAATGAGAATTGCAGGCACACTCGGACTTTCCCCTAACCCGCTTTGTTTTCCTTACATGGACAAACAGGCGCTCGATCTAAAAGGCCAGCGCGCTTCAAGCGTCGTACCGGGGCTTGCATTGGTGGCTGCTTTTTCAGGCACTGAAGCGGTTAAAATTCTCACGGAAAAATATCCTGTTCGATATTGCCCTTATGTCTTTCAAATTGATTTATTGACTCAACGGATGAAAAGAAAATATTATCCTCTCGGAATGAAGAGTCCTCTGCAGCGATTCAAGAAATGGCTCTTCCTCAAACTCATGAATTCACAAGTTTATTATCTTCTGCGGCCAAGAAAATTTTCGGATTCTCAAATAACAGAACAAATCATTACCTAATTCAAAACTAAAACCACTGTGAAACGAACTTTCATCTTTTTCCTAAGCCTCCTATCCCTGGGTTTTTCTATGCCTGGTTTCGATGCAAAACCAGCCCCGGCAAAGCTTTTGGAGCAAATGGATTACGTCTTACGAGGAAAGTCCCACGAAATGACTGTCACGCTTGATGTAAAAACCAAGCGCTGGAAACGTGCTTACAAAATTCATGTCCGGATGAAAGGGATTGATTTTGTCTTTGCCCGCGTCCTTGAACCACCCAAAACGGCAGGACAAGGTTTTCTGAGAATCAAAACTAGATTGTGGCAATATCTGCCGACCGCTGAGCGGACGATTCTGATTCCACCGTCGCTGATGCTTGATGATTTTTTAGGAAGTGACTTCTCCAACGACGATTTCGTAAAATTGAGTTATTTCCCCCGCGACTACACAAGCAAAATTTTGAAAGAAGAAAAGATAGACGGCTTCGATACCTATCATCTTGAGCTCCTGCCTCACCCCGATGCTCCGGTGACTTATGGAAAATTAGAACTTTGGGTTCGCAAAAAAGATTCTGCACCGGTTCGCTGGGATTTTTATAACGAAAAAATGGAGCACATTCGAACCCTTCATTACTCTCAGTTTCAAATATTCGGCAAACATGAGGTGCCGACCATTTGGAAAATGGAAAACTTAAAAGACAAAAGCCGCCAAACCACCATTAAAATTCTTGAAGCTCAATACGATATTGAAATCCAAAATGATTTATTCACCCAAAAACAATTGGAGCGATATCCCTAAATGTTTCTTCTGAAGCTTGCTTTCCTAAATATTGGCAGGAATCCCAGAAGGTCCATCATCACCGTGCTCGCGGTGGGAGTTGGGCTTGCCGCTTTGATTTTTCTCTGGGGCTTTAGTGACGGTACCAATGAGCAAATGCGGGAAAATGTCATTCGCCTGCTGACAGGCCATATTCAAATCCACGCACCCGATTTTCAAAAAACGCTTGCTCCAGAACTAACGCTTCCTGATCGTTCAGCAATTTTAGAAAAGATAAAATCGCTGCCCCATGTTCAAGCCGTCACAGAGCGCGCCAAATGTGAAGCCTTAATTGGGACAAGTGAAAAATCCCGCGGTGTTTTGTTAACCGGAATTGATCCAACGCTAGAAATCCAAGTGACTGATCTTAAAAATCATATGAAAGAAGGGGAATTTTTGTCTCAAACAGACAACCGAAAAGTGATTATTGGCGACAGGCTTGCTGAAAAAATCCAGCTCCATGTGGGCGACAAAGCGGTGGTCATGACGCAAGCGATGGACGGCACTTTGTCCGGATACGCCTACGAAGTAAAAGGGATTTTTCACACGGGAAGTCAGCCTATCGATGAAGTGTCTGCTTACATTACTCTCAGTTCAGCGCAGGAGCTTTTGAGCCTTGATGATGCCACACATGAAATCGTCGTCCGATTGACGGACCGGAAATCCATTCCGCTTTTTTTGAGTGAAGTAAAGACAATGATCGCTCCGGAGCAATATGAAATTTTGACGTGGAATCAAATTATCCCGGAAGTCGAACAATGGGTTCAGTGGTCCGAAGCCATCATCCGAACGATTCTCCTCGCCGTAATGGTTGTCATCGGGGTCAGCATCATGAATACAGTATTAATGTCTGTCTTTGAACGAACACGGGAACTCGGCGTTATGATGGCCATCGGAACAAGTCCCGGGCAAGTCATTCGTTTAATTCTCTTAGAAACTTTCATCCTCGAACTTTTTGGGATTGCCTTAGGACTCGTTGCAGGTTATCTTGTCACGTTTTACTTCGGACAAGTTGGAATTGGGTTTCCGGAACTGGAACGGGCGTTTTCAAGGTCCTACATGAGCACCATTACCTACACACGCGTAGAACCTTTTCACGTCATCCAATCCATTATTACGCTTTTTATCATGACTTCATTCATCGGGCTCTACCCGGCCTGGAAAGCAGGACGCATGGAACCCATCAAAGCGATTTACCGTCCCTAACATGGCCATCGTTCAAGCAAAAAACGTAACCAAAATTTTTCGGGAAGGCTCGCAGGCGGTCTCTGCGCTTTCATCCGCTTCCGTAGAAATCGAAGAAGGCGCTTTTGTGGCTCTTTCAGGCCCTTCGGGGTCTGGCAAAACCACGTTGCTTAATTTGATTGGTTGTCTCGACCGCCCTACGGAGGGAAGTATTCATCTGGACGGCGAAGAAATCAGTCAGTTGCCTCAATCGAAACTCGCTCGGCTTCGCTTAAAGAAAATTGGATTTATTTTCCAAGACTACAATTTAATTCCGGCGTTTACAGCCATCGAAAATATTGAATACGTCCTATGGCTTCAAGGTGTCTCGCCGAGTGAGCGAAGAAAAAGAGCAATTGAAATTTGTGAACGGTTCAGTATTCAAAAATTAATCGACCGGCGCCCTTATGAAATGAGCCGAGGCCAACAACAGCGCGTTGCGGTTGCGCGTGCAATCGTTCATAAGCCGCGAATTGTTCTTGGGGATGAACTCACTGCCAATTTAGACCATAAAACCGGAATTGAACTCATGCAATTCTTAAAGGAACTGAATCAAAAGGAAAATATTACTTTTCTTTATGCGACTCATGACCCAGTCATCATTCAACAAGCAAACCGCGTCATTACCTTACAAGACGGAAAAATCACAAATGAAAAAGCTTCCTTTTCAAAAACCATTTAACTCCACAATCAAAAGACCTTTTTCTGTTTTTGATGCTTTAATACTTTTGATCTTGTTTCCTGCCATCGTCTTTGGCGCTGACTCGCCCACCGTATTGGTGAACAATGGAAACGAAACGAAAAAAATCGGAATGGATATTTCAGGTTACGTAAAAAGTTTAAATTTCTTCACCCAAACTTCAGGTTTGAATCCGGAAATCGTGGATCGTCCGCTTGCCATCGGGAAAGAAAAAATAAATGTTTTCAGTTCCATGGAACGTGTCCGGCTTCAAACAAAAGTTTACTTACGCCTCACAGAAAAGGAACGCCTGACGCTCAAGGTAGATTACGATCACCAACCTTATTTTGGAAGTTTTGTATCAACCGGAGACTTCCGAATCGTAAAAAGACAAAGCGAAGAAAGGCAATTTCTTGATTTAAGCCAAACGCTAGTTGAAGAAGACGACGTTTTTTACGAACACAGGCTTTATCGTGCAAGCGTTGCCTATGAATCAGAATATTTTGATCTCGAAGTCGGGCGTCAGCAAATTCCGTGGGGCCGCGGGCACTTTTTTACGCCTACAGACTTGTTCAATCCTTTTAACCCTACTCAAATTGAGCTGGATGAACGGGACGGAGTCGATGCGGCCAACTTAATCATTAAAAATATTAAAGGAATTAAAACGCAATTTGTCTACACTCCTCCCGGAAAACAGCTTCATCCGCAGCGTTACCTGGCGCGTATCTCTAAGGATATCAAAAATTATGAAGTTGGCCTTATTGGCGGGAGGGTGAAACGTGATTGGGCCTACGGATTTGACCTTCAGGGAAACTTAAAAAGCTCTGCCATCCGCGGTGAATTCCTTTACCGGGAAGCGAGGCTTGAAAAAGATTTCATTCAATTTATGGTGAACGCCGATTACAATTTCCCTCACAACATCTACGGGCTCATTGAATATTATTTTAACGGCCAGGGCCGGCTTAAACCCGCCGATTACCAATTAGACCGATTGATCCGCGGGGAAATCCAGCAGCTTGGGAAAAATTACCTGGCCTTCTTATTAGGCCATAATTTGACTCCTTTAATTCGTGTAGAAAACCGGTTCATTTACAATTTGGATGACACGAGTTTCTTTGAGCGCCCTGAAATCCGATACGAGATCAAGCCTAATTTAGTGCTTACGCTTGGAACGCAATTTTATCTGGGAGCAAACAACGACGAATTTGGAAGACCAAAAAATCTTTATCTCGGAGAAGTCAAATACAGTTATTAATCGATGCCAACCAATCCCACCATTCTAGTCATAGTTCCCTGCTACAACGAAGAAAACCGCCTATCTAAGAAACCCTATCAGGAATTTGTAAACCGCGAACCTGATTATAAATTTCTCTTTGTAGATGACGGGAGCACCGACGGAACCTTCAAATTGTTGAATTCTCTGCGTCAGGAACGTCCCGATCGATTTGATGTTTTGAAGCTTGAACGTAACTCAGGCAAGGCCGAAGCTGTCCGGCAGGGTTTTCTAAAGGGAATGGATTCGGGAGTCAATTTCCTGGCCTTCTGGGATGCTGACCTCGCCACACCATTACATATTTTACCTTCTTTCTTAACGGTTCTAAAAGGGCGGCCAACCGTTGAGATGGTACTTGGGTCAAGAATTAAACTTATGGGTGCTGACATTAAACGCCATGAGTACAGACATTACCTGGGTCGAATCTTCGCGACCGCCGCGTCTTTTGTCCTCAAGCTTAGCATTTACGATACTCAATGCGGTGCTAAGATGTTCCGGGCAACGGACAACTTACGGAAAATATTTCAAGACCCTTTTCATTCGAAATGGATTTTTGACGTGGAATTAATCGCGCGGTTTTCAAAACTTAAAACAACGGTAAATCCTTCAATCGATGTACAATCTTTCATCTATGAACTGCCGTTGCCGATCTGGCATGACATCAAAGGTTCAAAGCTTCAGCCTTTAGATTTTTTTAAAGCGTTTTTCGAATTACTACAAATTTACCGCATTTATCACTTCAAAACAGAAAAAGGTCAGCTCTAAGAAAGATGAGGAAGGATTTGGGTGAGAAATTCCTGGAAGATTCTATTGGTTGTGGCTGAAAGCCGAATCAAAAGAACTTGGGGCTCTTGCCGCGTCAAACGGTCCCAAGCGAATTTGAGCTGCTGAGCGTAATAGTTGGTTGTGAATTGATTGCCCACCTTATACACATAAAGAACGTACTCTCTGTGTTCCAGATTTCGTTGATCTTTAGCTATAAATTCAATTACGGGAATTTCGCGGCCTGAAATCTCAATGGAAGTGTTTTTGGAGTCTACCACTTCATAGTGTGAAGACGTATAACAAACCTCCGGCGGATGGGCGACTCTCCGGTCTTTGTTGGAACCAACCAGCAAAAGCTCAACCCTGTCTTTGTCCTTATTCACATAAATCCGAGATAATACGTTCCTAGTTTCCAAAATCTCATAAGTTCTCTCATCTAAAACTTCGTCTTTACCAGTCCAATCCCCAATTTGAAGGGGGATTGTTTTAAATCTTGGGTCCACCATACGATCAATCGAGAAAAAAGAAGGCATTGCGAGCGGGAAAAAGGAAAGTCCGCCTAAAACTGCTAAAACAACTAAGTAAGGCTTGCCCAACTTAAGCACCTATTGCCTCCAATTTTCGCCTGATAATTAAAAAACAAAATAGGGCAAAGAAAAATGTAATAATTCCCGCTCCGTCATGAACGACATGGCTTGCCGCAAGCTCCATTCCATATACTTCCCCCAAAAGCGCCATGACAAAAACACGAATCACATTTGTAACGATCGCAAGCGGAAGCCCTGCTGCAATCAAAACCACTTTTTTCCATCGTTCCAATCGAGTTCCATAAGCAAACACAAAACCAAGGCATAAAAAAGCAAGAAATGATCTTAAACCGCTGCAAGGGTCTCCCACCAAACAAACGGCGTGAGGGGTATAAATGTAACTCCCTTCTCGGATGGATTTCAGCCCCATTAAATTCAAAAGGTGAGTAGAAATCTCTGAAACGAAAAATTTCATTTTAAGCGTCACCTCTGAAATCACCAGAAGCGGCAGAGGAACCATTAAAAAAAGAAACGCTATCGGGAACCAAACTTCCTTAATTATCTTTTTTCCAAAAAGGAAACAAACGATACCAAAAAGCAATACCACAAAAGAAATCGCCGAAATAAAATAAACCCTGAATAAGCTGCTGAACAGTTGAAGCAAGGCTCCGACTAACAAAGCAATTAATCCAAGAAGCTCGCTTTCCTGTTTTATAGAACTCAGCGTTTTTCTCTTTTTGAAGATCCAATATAAGGAAATAAAGGGAATCAGAAAACCATGCGCATAATACGAGTCGCGAGCAGCCCAGCGGTCCACCATCCAAGCAAAGGTCGGATAGTAAATATATCCCAGGAGAAGCACAAACAACAAATATTGCAACCCCTTACGCATACGCTTTCTCCCAATTGGCTTTTTGTTTTCCTTCCAAGAATCTGAAAAAACCTACCAAAGCCGAATAATTCAAAAGGCAGAACGTATAGGGAATATATCCGATTCCCTTTCCTTCTTTTCGCGTTCTGGCCCGCCAAGCCTCCAGAAGCGCCAGTCCATAAAATAATCCTTGTGCAACGAAAGTAAAAAAATAAAATGGTTTGCCCAGAAGGAAAAAATTTAAAATGAAAAGGCCCAAAAGAAAAAACGGGATCATCAGTCTTAAAAATTTGTGTGAAAAAAGCTGCCAGGCAATGGGGCTTTTGAATGGAATAAACAAGTCCGGAAAATGCATAAACACTTGATAGTTTCCAGCAAGCGTCCTTGTTTTACGTTTAAATTCCTGCGCTCCCTGTTCTGAAGCGCGATCATAAGCGCGTGCTTCCGATTCAAAGATAGCGCGATAGCCTTGTCTTATAATTTCGAAAGGGATATACATATCATCAACTAAAATGTCTTCTGGCAATACCTTTGGAAACAGTTTCTTCCGAATGGCATAAATGGCTCCCGTAGCTCCGAGCATGGAACCCATTTCACTTTCTTTTTTCCGTAAAAACTTTTCATAGCGCCAGTAAACATCCATTCCCCCGCTTACGCTTCCACCCGCGCTAAAATCACGCTTAAAGTAAAGCTCTCCGGAAACACATCCAACCGCTGGGTCTTCGAAATTTGCCACCAAAGCCCGAACCGCATCTCGATCGAACTCTTGTCTTGCATCTGTAAAAATAAGGATTTCCCCACGAGCTTCCTTTACCAACGAATTTAACACATGCGGTTTCCCAAAATTTTTTACGAAGCGGAAGAAACGAATTCTGGTTGAATGAAACCTGGTAATGATTTCATCCGTTTTGTCTGATGCCCCGTCTGAGCCGACCAAAATTTCCAACTTCTCTTCGGGATAATCCAATTCTAGCAAATTGAGGAGTTTCTGCTCAATTGATTTCTCTTCGTTAAACGCAGAGAGAATAATACTGACTTGCCGTTCAGCTGTTTTTTTATTAATCGCCTTTTTGAAGATTTTGCTGGCTACAAAAAGGAGCAAGGGATAACCCGCGTAAGCATAAATAATCAAAATGAACAATAACCAGAACACAATGGCCATAAAGATCAACTTTTTGATTTCTCCTTTACCAATCTTTTCCAATCAGCAAGTGTGTCATAAAAGGACGGCTTAATAAATCTTCTGGCGGTTTCCTTCGCGCGCTCGAAGATTCTCTTATAACCCAGATCTCCCTGAATAAACTGACAAAAGTTGCCAAAAGAAGCATTATTTTTCAAAGCAATTCGATTGAGGCGCCAAGGATCTTGTCCTTTGAAATTGACATCAAAACGCGACGTAAAAACAAAACGGTAACCCAGCTCCATCGCAAATTCGCGAATCCGAAGTTGATAGAATCCTCTGGGTACTGAAAAACTTTTAATGGGGATGCCTAATTTGTCTTCCAAAGCGGTTTTTGATTTTTGAAGCTCCTTCCACAATTCATGATGGGTTAAGTTGCTTAAAGGAATGTGCCTGAACCCATGCGACCCAATTTCAAAACCTTCTTGAACCATTTCTTTTAATTGCGACCAGCTCACATGTTGTGCTTGCTCAATCAAAGTCACCGGTACAAAAAATACAGCCTTAAAATTTTTCTTTTTTAAAAGAGGGGCCACATGCTCAAAATGGCTGATGTGTCCGTCATCAAAAGTAAGCATAACGGGTTTCTCGCATAAATCCTTTCCTTCAAGCCATTCTTCAAGTTCGCTTAGGGATAATGTTTTAAAACCGTCCTCAGAAAGTTTTGCAAGCTGTTTTTCAAAAGCCTGCAAGGAGAAAACATACACTTTCTCCGGTTCAAGCCAGGAGTATTGATCCTCATTTGCTTCAATGCCGTGGTAGCTCAAAATAGGAAGCTTATTCATGCAACTACCTTAAGTATAGTGATCTCGGGCCGGCACAGAAAACGAATAGGTAAAGTCTTCGTTCCAATCCCACGATTCACATAAAGTTGAGTTCTTTTCTTCTTAAAAAGACCCTTCATATAAATGGTTCTATTTGCATACATTGAAAGTTCGACCAAAAAAGGAATTCCTACCTGTCCGCCATGTGTGTGCCCTGCCAGCACAAGATTGATTCCTTCCAAAGATGCTTCATCAAAAATATCTGGCGCATGAGCCAGTAAAAGCCTCGGCTCATTTTTGGGGACCCTATAAAGCGCTTCCAAAAGCTTGTCATGATGGTAAACGTTTTCATCCACTCCTACCAACCAAAAATATTTTCCGGGGTTTGTATAAACCGATTGTGCCTGATTGACCAAAATTCTGATTCCGCTTGGCTCAAGCGCTTGAACAATATCTCCCGCATGCATGGAAATATGGTCTGTATTTCCGGGTACTCCCCAAATTCCGATCCTTGCCTTGAGGCTTCGGATCAATTCTTTGGTGGGTTCGACTTGATCGATGGTATCAAAAAAGTCTCCGGTAACAAAAATGATATCGGGTTTCAGTTCGTTTACTTTTTTGATAAGCTGCTTCTCGCGAAAACCGATCCCGTGGGTCAAGTGTAAATCGGTAATATGGACAACTTTAACACCATTAAGACTTGCGGCAAGCTGGGGATCGCGAATCTCAACCTGAGTCACTTGAATCCAGTTTGGTTCTATAAAAAAAATATAAACTACAAACAAAGCTGCGATAAAAAAAATAAAAACAAAAGCTCTGGCACGATTCTTCGCTGCTCTGCTTGCAAAAAAAGACATTCCAAAAGCAACGCCCGCCATTCCCGAAAAAACAAGGAAGCTGTACTGCAGAAAGGCAAATTTCGTCATCCACTAACCTCGCGAACCTTTCGGGCATAAACGACAATCTTATTCCCCTTCCCGAAAAGTCTTGCAAAAAAGTTTGCAATGGGAAGCAGGGCGATCACTTTGGAACGCCGAGGATCTTTTTGATAGTGGACATTGATTTTTTCTGTGGCAAATTCTTCAGGCGTTTCGTCCATCTCATATTGGATGGCTTGAAAACCGCACTTGTTTAATAAAATATCCATCGTCTTTTCGGAATAAGAAAAATAATGTGGGACGTAGTAGACGTATTTCAAAAGAAAAGCTGCACGACCTCCCAGAAACCTATAACAAAAAAGTGCAAACTGTTTAAAAAGACTAGCCTCATTCGGCGTTTTCATTGCAAGGACTCCACCCATATGAAGCAACCGACTGGCAGCCTTCATGTTTTCAACGGGCCGGCGGATATGTTCAATCACATCCCACAACGTCAGCGCATCAAAACTGCCGTGCGCAAGAGCCGAGTTTTCAAGGGTGGCCACTTCAACATCAAGTCCATAAGCTTCGCGAGCCGCGGTTTGAGCCGCATGAGAAATATCCATTCCTTGAACCATCCATTCACGCCTTTTTGCGGTGGTTAGAAAGTGTCCAACTCCACAACCCACATCAAGCAACTTTCCTTTTCCGCCGACGAATTTCTCAATCGCGACAAGCCGCTTCTCAAACTCTTGGACAAAAATATCTTGAATCTTATCTTCAAAATAAATCTTTTTTTGTTCCTCATCATCCCAATAGACTGCCTCCTCTTTATCCAATTCGCCTGTATTTGCTCTGGATTCCAAAAAAACCAGCCCACAATTTGAACACTTTAGAACATTAACTTCATCCGGAAGCACTTTTCGCGGGATTAGAATCTGAAGGCCAGAAGTGTTGCAAAAGATGCAAATTTCGGTTGTGGCGGCTTGAGTCATTTCCCTTGTTCCTTAAAATGCTCTTCAAGTGCTCCGAAAACGTAAGGAACTGTAGAAAGGAAAGCCATCGGTCGGTGGTAAATGGGTTTATCGAAAATCAAGCCATCCATCATGGGATCACCTGAAAACTGCTGGTGGGAAAGAATCCTTCCCATGTTTTCTTCTATCATGGCAATGAAAAATGGATCTTTGGTAATAAGATAAGCATAGGATATTCCATGCAGAATCGTAGGCCCCGTAAATTCTGTAGGCGCTAAATAGCGTACCAACTTGAGAAACATTTCTTTCACTTCCTCATCTTGAGTCAACTCATGGTACGCCATTAATGCGCCGACCATATAGCCGCCCATATAAAGTTCATGCTTCGTTCCACTCCAGGTGCCCAGGATCGGATTGTAGCTTTCAAGAAAACTGCCGTCAGACTGCTGGCCTTTCAAAAAAATCTTGATAATCTTATCAGCCGCTTTTTTATAGCGATCATCCCAAGTGGCTTGGTAAAGCAAAACATCTCCCCAAAGTGAATTGGACATCGCGCGGTTAGGGGCAATGGTGGGACCGTTAATGTAAGTAAAGGGTTCTGTCAGAAAATATTCTCCTACTTCTTTGGCAACATCAAATGCTCTTTCATTGCCAGTTAAATAGTAATAAAGCAGAATTCCAAGCACATTGGTATGACTTGCTTCATCCGTTCTTCCGCTCCAGTGATTTGCACTGTGCCGGTGCATGGCACCAATACGGGAATATTTTTCATCCAGCACTCCTTTAAGCCGTTTGTCGTTTGCAATCGTATCGTAATGAACCGTTTCAACATCCATGACATGCCGAGCTAAATTTTCCCCGAATTCAAAGTACTTCCACTGTCCGCTTCTGGCAAATTGTAAAAGCGCCCCTGTATGGGTTCCCACTCCTTCGCAGTTGTACCATCCCCATCTTCCTACGGGATGCCAACCCATTCCTTTGTATTTTTGGCCCCCTTGCTCATCTTCATTGCGCCACCAGGTCAAAGTGTTGCCAAAATTAAGCATGCCGTACCACTTGAAATTCCGTGGGTGCCGTTCTGCCCAATCAAAAAGCCGTTCAAGCATTTTCTCTTCAGTCGCATATTTAGCATCCACGGGGAAAAGACGACCTAAAGCACCTGTCGCATCCATCCAGTAGGGATTAACACGGATAATCAAAGACTCCATGAAAGAGGCCCCAACATTGGCTGCATCAGCCTCCTTCGCATTATCTTTGTGAAAGTAAAGAAACACATCGTGGGTCTTGGCCAAGCCGAAAGCATTCCCACGTCCATAATCATCGGGGCCAACTGCACTTTCAGTCGTTGAAAGATCAATTGGGCCTGCTTCCTTGGGCCATAAATCGATATTTATTTCACCAGCTGAGCGGTCGAATCTAATTGCTTTTGGAAAGTTTTCCCGTAGATGGCGGATGGAGATTGAAAGTCCGCCGGTTGTATTCGAAACATCCAGCCAACCCATATAAGTATCCTCAAGCGGCACCGAACTGCCATTATTCTCCATTGTGGCTGAGTCATAATCATTTTGGTAAATCTTAAATACATCTCCCAGTACGCCCGAATAAGGCATCGGATTGTGGTTGAGCCCCACAAACACCTGTTCATCCTTTAACTCTGAAAAATGGTAAGGAACTCGAATGCCGTAAGCTTCAATCATTTCATTTTCAGGCAGCTTGAGCATTTGATAAGCACCGTAATATTTATTTTCAGGGTAGCCCGTATAAACCAGCGTGTGGCTTATCTTCACATAGCTTTTGCCTTGATAGAAATAATAGCGGACAATTGCCTGTGAAAAACGCGACCCGTCTTCTGATTGAAACCAGCCGCTCGCTTTAACCACAACTCGCTGGGATCCCTTTTCTTCAACTTCCACTTTATAAGTTTTGTGATCCAAATCCGTGCGGAATTCCTTTCCGCGAAAAACCAATGTTAAAGCAGCGTGCGAGGTCACTTGCTCATTAGGTTCAAAAGTACCATTTCCATTTTGATCCAGTAACACCTGATCGAACAGATAAAATGATTTCTTATTCAAATGAACTTCCAGAATACCAGTATTGACTTTGATGAATTGGTCGTCCTCTTCTACTTTCAACTGGCTTGCGAAATCCATAGTATGAACGTTTGGTCCGTAATCTAAAAAATATCCTGCGCCGTCTTCGGGCCGAAGCGTACTTTCAAAATGAAGTCCTACCCACTTGATGGACTGATCGGGCCAACGAGCAAGCGCTTTTGCTTGAAAAAGAATATCTTCGCCGGCTGCGTTTCGAATTCGAATATTTTTCAGGTCTTGTACTTCGCCCATCGGGAGCGGAATGCCTCCCTCAACAGGGCATAGGCGGCAGAAAGCAATCGTTTCATTTTTAACAACAAAAGGCACATGAACAATTTCACCGCTTACTTGAGGATCCCGAATCAGCCAGGCTGGTTTTCTCAGAGCAAATCCATAGTCCAAAATATTTTCCTTTTTGAAATTTCCACTGGAAGAAGCAGACGGAATCAGCCGAATATCGTCAAAATAGAAATCAAGCGCTCCTCCTTTTTGCCGTCTTGAAATTGATATTTGATTCACCTTCTTAGTATTAATAGAAACCATGTTTTTAATCGGAATCGTAAATTTTTCCCATTTACCTTTCGAGATATTGAGGATCTCTTCATATTGCTTACCCCATAAATCAGTCACAATTAAAGTCAGCTTTTCAGGCTGATTGCCAGGATGAAAAATATAAAATTGAAAGGAACCATACTTAGACCAATCCGAAGGCACTTTCTTGCTTCTTCCCAAATCATCGACAGTAATTGCGCCGATGTCCTTACCGGCAAAATAGATAACTTTTGCAGACCGAGTACCTTCCCAAGCATAATTGGTGGACGGCTCCATATTCGCACCCATAAGGCCCCAAGATTTGATTTCGTTCGGGCTTTCAAAATTTGAAAAAATAAAACTCCCATCTGCTTGGACCCCAGGAAAAAAAGTTTTCTTTGGTAATATTGAATTCAAAAAAGAGGAACTTCCATCGGAAGGATTCGCTGCATTCCCTTTGAGCTTAGTCGCAACATACCCTACAAAAAAACCGGCCATGAGACATACAACCACGACGGCAAGTGCAAATCTTAAATTAAGACCGTTCAGATTTTGACCTTTGGTTATCTTCAAAAGGACTTCTTCAAGCCGGGCTTTTAGATAAGCTTTCGCCGTATCTCGAAGTTCCAAAAGCTTTTTCCTGAAATTTTCTATTTCATTCATGGATAACTTGTGCCTCCATTATTTTAAGCCGCATGATCAGTGCCGTTAAAATCCAGAGATAAGCAGAAACCTCTAAATAATTAAAACGTGAACCGTATATATTGCTAATCAAAAGGCTGGGAATCCCTCCCAAAAGCGCCAAAGACAGGCCCTTTCCAAAGGAATCGCTTGTTTTACGGTAATAAGTCCACACATTCCAAAAAATACTCCAAAGCAGCCACAGAAAAGCAAGGATGCCCGGAATGCCCATTTCGGCGGCAATGAGAAGATAATTGTTATGCGCATCGTGGGATTTAGAGCCGGGCCAATAATGAAGGATCTTAGATTCAAACATGTAGTAACCGATCCCGAAAACGGGATGGTCCTTCACCATTTGAATGGCGCCTTTCCAAACTTTTAAGCGCTCGGCAGCACTGTCATCTAAAGATTCGGATGGATCTTCAGTTTGTACAACCTCCTCGTTTGTATGATGCTTTTGAAAGGTCTGGGCCATTCGGTATCGAATCCCTTCCGGCAAAAGCGAAGGATTCATAATGATGATCACGGTTCCGACAATGGCAAGCACCGTCATCATCTTGCTCCGGAAACAAGAAACGGCAAATAAACCAACAGCGAAGGCAAGATACCCTGCGCGTGAAAAAGTCACCATAATCCCGCGAAACTGGATCAAAAATGGAATTAACAGCAGCCATGATTTCAAGCGTTTGGCGTTCAAAAGAAAAAAAGCAAAAGGGAGAAATATGTAATAATTAAAAAAGGCGGCTAAAAAATTCGGCTGATCCAAAATACCACCAACTCTTTTATCCGAATGCATATACTCGTAAATTGCCATCAAACCTGCGATGGTAGTCACCATCATAATGATAATGACAATATTTTTAATTGTTGCCTTATCTCGAACGGTATTGACAATTTGAAAGTAAAGAAAGAACGGAATAAGCCACTTGCGGAAATACTGCAAAAATGCTTCTACCAAATATCCGCCGCCGTAGCCAACTCCTCTGAAAATAGCAATCATGGAAATCCAAAAAAATAGGAGAATGGCTGAATAGATAGGTGTTTTAACCCACACCGATCCTTTTCTTTCCTTCCACCATAAATAAGCGAGAGCAAGGACAAACATATTCGTAAAGTTAAGACCGGGAATCAAACCTCCCAAAGTCCCCGGAATCTGCATACTAAAAGGCAGATAAGCCACGAAGAGATAATAAATCATCTCGCGGCGCATAAGCGGTTTGTGAAATCCGCCCAACCAAAAAACAAAACCGCCTCCTAACGCCATGAAAATCAGCAAAACCTTTGGAATGGGGTTCTCCTTGACGATAATATAAGCTAAAGCGCAGAGCATAAATCCCATCAACGTTAAAATATATTTCGAAGATTCCTTAGGCGCTGGCTGTGAAGTTAGTGAAGCAGTTTCACTCATGGCCGCCCTCTTACTGCATGAAGCGCTTTGTGTATTAAATCATAGGCGCCTGCTAGCTTTTTTCTAAAATCATCAACCGTATCTATTGCACCGATTTCTGTTCGCTTCAATAAATAAGGGTCTATCTTTTTTCCGTTCTTCGAAATGCCGTTGGAGCCCGGGGTGTTGGAACAAGCAGCGCGGTAGCCTGCTTTCTTTATCAGTTCAATAGATTCTTGATCATAAAGGCCGCGTGGATAACAAAAATAATCTATCTCTAGCTGTAACTCATTTGATAGAAATGACTTAGAAACCTTAATTTCGTTCCATTTTTCTTCTGCACTAAGTGCCGGCAAATCCCGATGAGAAAGCGTATGAGAACCGAACTCAAACCCTGATTTCACCATCTCGGCTATTTGCTCTTTCGTCAGATATCCAACTTGTCCGATTTTTTCGCCAATACAAAAAATCGTTCCTTTAAATCCAAATTCTTTCATTATGGGTAACGCGTTTTCGTAGTTATCGCGATAGCCGTCATCAAAGGTAATCACAATGCTCTTGCCATCTGCTTGCCCATCCACCAAATCATTCAATCCAATGGTACGATAACTTTCTTCAGATAAAAATTTCATTTGGGCTCTAAAATTTTGAGCTGAGACAGTTATGTAGTTTTTATCCACGTCATTGACGGAGTGATAACAAAGAGTTCTCACACCTCTTTCCTTCTGGCCCAGCCATCTGGTGCTATAGTAAATGAGTGAACTAAGCGACGAACGAAGAAGTGTCACCGTGACTTAACTCTTTCTGGAATATCTGAATATTCTTATTCAAATCGAAATGTTGAACGACAAATCGATAACCTTTCTCGGCGAGAGAGGTTCGAAGCGCATCATTCCGATAAAGCCTCTCGATCACCTCCGCCAAAACGGCCGGATCCTTTGGAGGCACCAAGATCCCTGTTTCCTGATCTTTTACCAGCTCCTCAACAGATCCAAAACGCGTGGTAATCACAGGGGTTTTGGCTGCTAAGGCTTCGATTAAAACATTGGGAATCCCCCAATGCCATTCGGGTTGTGCCATAAGCACTAATAGATCGGCCTTTTTGTAATAAGGCAGCACTTCATTCTGTTTTAATGGACCTGTCATCACGACATAGGGCTCAAGCTCAAGTAAACGGATGTGCTTTCTGAGATCTGATTCGAGCGGCCCGCCGCCTATGATCGTACATTTAAAATTCAATCCTTTGTCTTTTAAGATTCCGAGCGCAGGAAGTAAGTATTGGAATCCCTTATGATAATGCAGCGTCCCAACGGAAAGGATTTCAAACGTTGAGTTTCTCGCCTTGCCATTCACCCGAAATTGTTCCAAATTAAGCCCATGGTAATTGATCAAGATACGGGAACTCGAATATCGTGGGGCCACTTTCATTAAATGCTTTTTATTCTGCTGGGTGCAGGTGGTAACAAATGAAGCGCGCTTTATTTTTTCTGCGAGATAAGTGATGTCCAGATAGATATCATGAGCATGCCCTGTAAAACTAAATGGAATCTTTGTAATTTCTGCAGCAATCAATGCTACTGAAGCAGGATAAGTCGCCCAATACGCATGAATATGAGTTACCTGTTCTTGTTGAACCCACTTCGCCAAATAAACTGCTTTCGGAAAAAAAGCTAAGCTCTTCAATAGAAACTTAGGGCTCTTCAGATTACCTATCACCAGCCCAAAAAAGGCGTGGAGGTAACGGAGAGGATGCGCAAAAAATATCTGAATATGCGCACCGATGATACGGTCAGAAAAAAAATACGGAATATAAACAGTTTTTGGAAGCAGCTCTCGTGCCTCGTCGTGTAAAATAGTATCTTTTGATTTTTTGAGGGAGAATATAGAAATATTTACGAGTTTGGAAAGCACGTAGATTTCCCTCAAGATAAATGCTTCGTCATAACACGGGAACTGCGACACGACAAAAGCAACCTTGGGTTTCATTTCTTCTCACCCGAAAATACAAACCCAACGGGCCCTTGCCCCTTTGTCACCAGAACAACTTGTGTACCATCTTGAACTAGCTTCAGCGATTCTAAAATGGCATCCCCGGAAATCGCAATGCTAGGAGCGTGAAAATTCAATTCTACTTTCGTTCCGGATTTCACCAAAAAGCGAAGTACAGCCTTTCCTGGATCAAAAGAAATCACCTCGTAAGGGACGGAAGCGGTCATAAAGCGATTGACGTAAGGCGGGATCACAAAATCTCGATACTCATTCGGATTGCCGGTCTTTCCGGCTTCCGCTGCTTTGGCAATATTATAGGCTTCGCGCGCGGTTACATAGTGAAGCACGTAATGAGTTCCATCATTATAACGGCTTTCTAGATAAGTATGCATTTCATCGCGCCATTTTCCCAAAACAGCTTCATGGTCTTGGGCAATCGCGCCATGTGCAAAAATCTTAATAAAAATCCATTCTGGTTTGCCTTTCACATGAACTGCTTTTTGAATCCACGAATCAATTCGCTCAGGGGTCGGCAAATGTTCATGATCAATTTCGCCATGATCATAATGAAGCCTTAAGCCTCCAAAGTGCGCTACGCTTTGGCCCGTGAACATCAATAAATCTCCAACACCGGGTTTTCCGACTTCCATAGGAATGCCTGTGTCATACGATTTTGGCTTCAACGGATCATCCGTAGCATAGTAAAGCCGATTTACCACTCTGGAGTGCATCGGACCCCAGGAAGGATTGGTGAAATCAGCATAACAGCGAAGTTCTCTCAACAAAATTAACTCGTTTGTGATCCCGCAATCACCTGGCCCCCTGGAATTATCAAGTCCCCACATTCCATGAATGAATCCAAAGGTTGTTCTCGGCTGGATTTCCTGGGTTGTAAAAGCCCCAACCTCTTTCGAAAGTTGAATGGCTTCGTTCATTTGTTTCAGAAATGTCTTCTCAGTATCATTGCCGTGATGCATATGAAGTTCAATTTCACCGAAGCCTTGATAAACCAAAAAAGTTAACTGCTTTAAGAAACTTTTCTTCTCTGCCAGATTCGAATGGCTGAAAAACCAAAAGAAGGAGTGCTGCGGGTGCTTTCCGTCTGAATCGACGTGTTTTGCTGCCATGGATGGGTAGTCTTTCAACCATTG
>OBEQ011396660.1_pt1 | contig 36835 bp, 25 predicted proteins | sample 1670901 | NCBI WGS metagenome assembly OBEQ01 (sample SAMEA104232315, study PRJEB22302) | groundwater metagenome | biome: forest; feature: aquifer; material: groundwater | place: USA | collected 2011-08-07 | depth 5.4 m | reverse complement strand
CTTGCCGGCATCCGATCCCGGAGCGCGGATCAGACGGGAGCCCGCCACCATGGCGGCCACCTTGGCTTCCTCCCGGCTTTTCCAGGCGATGAAGTCCTCGATTTCCGGATGATCCAGATCCAGGCATACCATCTTGGCGGCGCGGCGCGTGGTGCCGCCGGATTTGATGGCCCCGGCGGCGCGATCGAAAACCTTGAGGAAGGACATGAGACCGGAGGAGTTGCCCCCGCCTTTCAGAGGTTCACCCGCGGCGCGGATGGCGCTGAAGTTCGTGCCTGTTCCGGATCCGTATTTGAAGATGCGCCCTTCCTTGGCGAGCAGGCTGTACAGCCCGTGCTCACCCAGCAGGTCATCGTCGACGGATTGGATGAAGCAGGCATGGGGCTGCGGGCGTGTATAGGCGTCGGTGGAGGCTTGCATCGAACCGTCCGCCGGATCGACATAAAAATGCCCTTGCGGATCCCCCGTGATGCCGTACTTCCAATGCAATCCCGTATTGAACCATTGCGGGGAGTTGGGCGCCGCCATCTGATCGAGCAGCATATGCGCGGTTTCGTCGTAGAAGGCCTGGGCATCCGCTTCGGTATCGAAATACCCAAGGTCTTCGCCCCAATGCCGCCAACAGCCTGCCAGGCGGTCCACGGCCTGCTTGACCGAGGTTTCCGCGCCCGTTGCTCCGGCATCCTTGCGGCGCAGGTATTTCTGGGCCAGGATGTCCGTGGCGGTCTGCGACCATGCGGACGGGACTTCAACCCGCAGGGTCGCGCTGGCGCCGGATCCGTCCGGGTTCCGGATGCGCGATTCTCTCATTTCGTAGGTAAAAGACGCGTAAGGACCCGCGCCGGGCGCGGTGAATCTTCTGGAGAACTTCATGCTGTCCGCCTTGGGTTGGGTTGGAATGGAATCGTTTCCCGAAGGCGAGCGGGGCCTTGCGCAAGTCCGTGCGGGGCGTCGGCCCATTGCACGCGGCGTTCACTTCGCGTTCGGGGAAAGCATCAGGAGGGGGAAGTAGATGCGCGCCCAGATGGCGCAGGCCGCGATGGCCAGGGAAGCGGCGACGGCCATGTGCATCCAATGGCCGCGGGGCCAGAGTTCCGTGGCGATGCGCGTAAACATGGCGAAGACGATGAGCATACCGTAGACACGGGTCTGCTTGCGGTTGCGTTCCAGGATTTCCAGGCGGCCCGCATGAGCCGCGATCACGCGCGAGGCGATGGAAAGGGTCAGCCTGAGGAAACCGGACAGGAAGATGACGTGCTCCCAGGCCAGCAGGTAGGCGGGCCGGAACACGGGCATGAGCAGGCCCGCGCCCATGACGATGAGGGAGACCCGGGCCCCGAACAGGTAAAGGGGAAGCTTGCCTTTGACCTTGTGGATGCCGATCTCCATGACGATGAACCAGATCCAGACCGCGGCCCGCAAGGCGTACGCACAGCGCAGGCCGGTATCCCCGTAGCCCTTGGCCAGCCCCAGGATTTCCAGGCCGTAACTCGTGAGGAACAGAAAGGAGAGCAGAGCCGGGATGCGGATCCCTTTGGACGGGGCGTTGCGGAGGGATTGAGGATCTACGATTCCGTTGGCGAACAGCTTCGGAAGCAGGAACCCGCCAACGCCCAGCACGAGCAGCATCGGAAAGGCCTGGAATTGCAGGAGCGAACCCGCTCGCAAGGCTGGTCCTCCCAGCCAACCGGAAAGGGCGGCGAACTTGATGCCCGTGCCGGCGACATCGGCCAGCATGGCCACGGCGATGAACATGAAATTGGGCGGCGGGTCGGACCTGCGCTTGGGAAAACGCAAGGCCACGAATACGGCGAAGTTCGCGAGCAGAAGCAGATGCAGGACCTGGGCGATGCGCGGCGCTCCCGCCAGGGACGCGATGGTGATTCCGATCAAGGCGGCGGGGAAGAGCGCGAACTGCGCCCGGCCCAAAGGTTCTACGCCCAGCACTTTGGGAAGCATGGTGGCGAGGAAGCCGAATATGAAGCAGAGCAGGAAGCCCTGTATCTGGATCACAGCGTGGGCCTGGCCGGGAAAGGGGAGCGATGCGGGCAGGAAAAAATAGGGGATCCAAACGCCCATGCCGATGGCCGCGGTCGCAAGTCCCAATGGGAAGAGCAGCCGGTAGGGCTCCGTGCGGATCGCATCGAGCGACATGATGTGCTTACGTTCCGTTTTCATGGACTGAATCATATCCGCCGTTCCGGGTTGGCTCTATGGATCAAAGGTATCAAGTGTGTTCACCTGCTTGCATCCTCTAATTAGTGCCAATGCGCCGGGATGATTTGCCAATAATGCATTCGCATCCACGTGCGACGGGAAGCACTCCGGGAATGTGCGAATTAGCAAACGCCATGTCAGAATGTCAGCGCAACGTCCCGGCGCCTCCATAATCTTTTCCGGCACTAAGGCACTATGCCGCGCATTCGTGGTGTTTGGGGATCGATATTCGCGCAATCCGTCATGGTGCGGAAATTGCTTTCCATCGATTTCGCCTTGCTCGTTCCGTTCCGGTTGGGGATAAACGACGTCGGAGGCGGGAACGGGGAATGCCATTGGGCGCAATACGCAAAAGGGCAGCGCTGGCGGATGAATATGGAACGCGCCATGTCCGCCCATAGGCCATGGAGGGCCTTCAGGCGCTGGAGAACGTTCATGCTGTTCTTCGCCTCGCTGCTCGCGGCCGGAGTCCAAGCAGGGGCCGCGGCCGAAATCGGAGAAGCGCCGGCGGCCATGAAAAAAAGCGATTGCCTCATCTGCCATCAACCCGATCAGAAGTTGGTCGGGCCGGCATTCCGCGACATCGCCTCCAAGTACGGCCATGCCGATATCGCCAAGCTGGTGCACAAGGTAAAAGCAGGCGGTTCCGGGAACTGGGGCGAAACCGCGATGCCGCCCCATCCCGACGTAAGCGAAAACGATCTCGCCGCCATCGTCACCTGGATCCTCGAGGCCCATGCCCCCGGCAAGCCCGCGGAAAAGCCGTCCGTCGTCATCGCAGGCACCAAACCGGGCGCGGAGCCCGCCTACCGGGCCTTTCCAGTGATCGGAAGCCGCGTCATCGTGTGGGTGGTGGCGCAGCTCCATCTCATGTTCGCCGCCTTCGTGCTGGCGGTCCCGATGTTTGCCCTCATCATCGAGTATATCGGATACCGCACCAAGGAGAAGAAGTACGACGACCTGGCCCATGAGTTCACCAAACTCCTTTCCACGTCCTTCTCGTTCACCGCCTCCCTGGGGGCCCTGCTCACCTTCCTCCTGATCTACCTGTACCCCAAGTTGATGGCCTACCTGACATCCATCTTCGGTTGGACCTTCCTGCCTTACGCGGGACTGTTCTTCGCGGAGGCCTGCCTGATGTACGCCTACTATTATGGATGGGGCAAGTTCCATCCGCGCGTCCATCTGGCCATCGGGATAGCCCTCAACCTGGTGGGCGTGTGCATCATCCTGATCGCGGATTCCTGGCTCACTTTCATGAACTCGCCCAGGGGCGTGACGGAATCCGGGGAGCTGGTCAACCGCTGGCAGACGATCCACAACTACACCTGGATGCCGATCAACGTGCACCGCCTGATCGCCAACATCGCCTTCGGGGGATCCATCGCCGGTGCGTATGGCGCCTTCAAGTTCATGGGCGCCAAGACCGACGAGGAGCGCGCCCATTACGATTGGATGGGGTACATGGGCAATTCCATCGCCATCAGCGCCCTGCTTCCCTTGCCGTTCGCGGGCTATTGGCTGGGAAAGGAGATCTATTCCTACTCCCAGAACATGGGCATGACCCTGATGGGCGGGGCGTTCTCCTGGCTTTTCATCATCCAGGCAGTCCTCATCGGAACCCTTTTCCTGGCCGCCAACTATTACTTGTGGCTGGGCATGGAGCGCATCGAGGGCGCGGAACGGTTCCGGAAATTCATCAAATGGCTTCTGGGCGCCATCACCCTCTGCTTCATCGTATGGGCCACGCCGCATTCCCTGGTGGCCACGGTCGAAGAAGCCCGCAAGATGGGCGGAGCGCATCATCCCGCCCTTGGGGTGCTGGGAGTCATGTCCGCCAAGAATACCGCGGTGAACATCCTCATCCTGACCACCTACGTGAGCTTCATGCTCTACCGACGCGGCAACAAAAGGGCCATCGTCCCCTGGGCGTCCAAAGGCAACCTCGCGCAATTCCTCATCTTCGCCGTTACCGCGTTGATCGTCATCGCGCTCGGGGTGCTGGGCTATTTCGTGGAAGCCAAGGTCCGCATCCGCCTGTCCGTGCCGCAGGTGGGGTCGGTGCTGCTGGCCATGATTTCCGTGACGATTATCGACATCTTCATGTACCGCAAGGCCGAGAAGACGGGAGAGATACGTTGGGGCAAGATGCCGATGCGATCGCAATACGCCCTGTTCCTCATCGCCATCACTTTCACCTGGCTGATGGGGTTGATGGGCTACGTCCGCTCCGGCATCCGCCAGCATTGGCACGTCTACGGCATCATGCGGGATGAATCCGTCGACGCCTTCACCCCCACCTTGGGCTTCGCGTCCAAGGTCGTCTCGGTCACGGTGCTCATCTTCTTCACCTTTATCGCCATCGTATTCTGGTTGACCAGCCTGTCCGGCAGGAAGGATTGGAGCGCCGGCGGGGAAGGGGAGACGAAATGAAGAACGTCCTCAAGATCATCCTTTTCACCGTGCTGGTAACCGCATTCTACGCCTACATCGGCCAGATGGTTCCCCAGAAGGAAGTGCATCCCCCCAAGGACAGGGAATTCCGTTCCGACATGACCACGGAGGAAATGGTGGACGCGGGCCAGGAAATCGTGGGCGGCAAGGGCACCTGCCTGGGTTGCCACACCATCGGCGCGGACAAGCCGGGCCGGTTCCCGGATCTGGGAGGCATCGGCGCCAGGGCGGGAAAGCGCCGTCCCGGCATGACCGACGTGGAATACCTGGCGCAATCCATCTATGAACCCAACACCTATATCGTGGAGGGATACATGCCCGGCATGCCTCCCATCCACAAACCGCCCATCGGCCTTTCCGATCGGGAGATCCTGGCCGTGATCGCCTACCTGCAAAGCCTCGGGGGTACCCCGACGGTTACCATGGCGACCCACCTGGCCTACCAGACTGATCTCCTCGACGCGACCAGCTCCGCGTCCAAGACCGCGCCTTCCAAGGATGCCCCTCCAGCGGCATCGGTGACATCCGAAACATCCGTCGCTGCCGCGTCGGCCGCAGGGTCCAGACCCGTCGTTCCGGCTCCGGCATCGGCCTCTGCCGCCGCAATGGTCCCGGGCGAGCCGCAATCGCCTGCCATCGTCCCCAAGGATGCCAAAGCGCTGATGGCGGCCAATGCCTGCCTGGGATGCCATCGCCTGGATCAACCGGGCAAGCTCGTGGGACCCAGCCTGTACGACGTGGGCAAGCGCCTCAAGCCGCAGCAGATTTATGAATCCATCCTGGAACCGGACGCCGTCATCGCCAGGGGGTATCCCAAGGGTTTGATGGCGAGCACGCTGAAAGCCACGGGGTTCTACGACAAGGCCACGGCGAAGGACATCAAGGCCATCGCCGAATACCTGTCCGCCCAAAGGGGGAAGCGGTGAACCTCTGGATTTCCATCCCGTTGCTGGCAGGTCTCGTGGCCATGCGCTTCCTGCATCCTCCCATCCTGGCCTGGATGGCGGCCTGGTGGGTGGCGTGCATGATCACGCTCCGGTACGCCCTGGTGCCGCCGTTGCCGTCCTCGATCATCGGCCTCTACATGGCCATCATGACCGCCGTGCTCCTCATCTACCTCTCCTCCGATTCCGCGCGTTTGCAATCGGCCCTGAATGCTCTGGGTCGGTTTTTCGGGGAGCGCAGGTTCGCGGGCTATCTATGGGCCGCCGTTGCCGCCATCCCATTGCTGATCGGCTTCAGCGCGTACCGGGACGCTTCCCGGGAAGTCGTCGCTCCCGCGAACGGCCGAACCATCCATCCCGCGCCTCCCGGCGAAATGCTTTTCAAGGGAAAGAAAATTGATCTCCTCCGCGTGGCCAATCCTTACCGCGAACTGGAAGGGAAGGATCTGTCGGCGTTCGACGCGCATGTGGCTTCCGGGCGCAAGGTGTACTACCGCAACTGCGTATTCTGCCACGGGGACAATCTCCAGGGGGACGGGCTCTACGCCCACGGCTTCGATCCGCTGCCCGCCAACTTCCAGGATCCCACCACCATCGGCATGCTGCAGGAGTCCTACCTGTTCTGGCGCATCGCCAAAGGCGGTCCCGGCCTTCCCGAGGAATCCGCCCCTTGGGCTTCGGCCATGCCGGCGTGGGAAAAATTCCTGAACGAAGATGAGATCTGGGACGTGATCCTGTTCCTCTACAAGTTTACGGGGCAGAAGCCCAGGGCCCAGGAGCGTTCCGAATGAAAGTGGCGCGACTGTCGTATTCGATTTTCCTTCTTTGCGTCGCCGCTTGGGCCGGTGATATGGGTTCGGACAACCAGCGCACGGCCGGAAAGGCCCTCTATATGGACAAGTGCTCGCAATGCCACGGCGACGACGGGGACGGTAAAGGCGCCGGCGCCGGATTCTTCCGCCCCCTGCCGCGCAACTTCACCTCCGGTTCGTTCAAGATCCGCACGACCGAAAGCGGCGAACTACCAACCGATGCCGATTTGAAATCCATCATCCGGCGCGGAATGCCATATACGGGCATGCCGGCTTGGCCGAAATTTTCCGAGGAAGAACTCTCCGACCTGGTCTATTTCATCAAAGGCTACAACGCCGATTTCGCGGATTCGTCGAACCACTCCAAGCCCATCGACATCCCGAAGGCGCCCGCCTTCAGCGCGGAGTCGGCCCGCAAGGGCGCGGCGCTGTACGTGGAGAACAAATGCCTGGATTGCCACGGCAAGCAAGGCCGCGGAGACGGGGAATCCGCGCCCACCCTGAAGGATGATTGGGGCAACGCCATCCGGCCCGCCGATCTTACCCGGCGCTGGACCTTCCGGGGCGGGTCGCGGCGCGAAGACATCTACCGGACCTTCATGACCGGCCTCAACGGGACGCCCATGCCTTCCTACGCGAGTTCCATACCGGAGGCGGATCGTTGGGCCCTTGTCGACTACGTGCATTCGCTTTCCCCGGGCGATGCGCCCGACTACGCGACCCTGGTGACCGCGGTCGCGGTGACGGGAGGCATCGACGCATCCAAAGGCCGGGATGCCTTCCACTCCGCTAAGCCGGCGTTGTTTCCCGTGGTGGGCCAGGTCATTGAGGAAGGCCGGGACTTCCACCCTGGGACGAACGCCGTGGAGGTGCGGGCCGTGTACGACTCCGCGGATATCGGCATCCTGGTCTCCTGGCACGACATGAGCGCGCAACGACAAGGATCGAACAGTCCCTTGGGAGTTACCCCGGCAGCGGGCGATACCGCCATCGTCCCCCGTTCGGACGCCGTCGCGGTGCAAATCCCCCTGAAGGCCGCGGATGGGGCCGGGAAGCCCTATTTCCTGTTCGGGGACAAGCGCAACCCCGTGGAGCTCTGGTTCCGGGATCTGGCACGGGATACCGGCGCTACCTTCACGGCCAAGGGCGGCGGCAACTTCGCGGCCTTGGCGGGATCCCTGTCCGTGAATTCCGGCTTCGCCGATGGAGAGTGGTGGACCGTCTTCGTGCGTAAGCGGGTGGTCCCGGGCCGCCTGCCCATCGAAGCGGGGGCTTTTACGCCCATCGCTTTCTCCGTCTGGGACGGACTGACCGGTGAGACCGGAAACACCCGGGGCGTGACTTCGTGGTATTCACTTTACCTTAAGCCGGCCCATACCGGAAACCCCTGGGCGCCGGCGTCCAAGCGCGCGGCCGCGGCCCTGATCCTGGAACTTGGAATCGTCTGGCTGGTCCGCAAGCGCCTCGCTCGGGGGACAAAATGACATTCCATCCTTCCCGGGGACGGCAATATGGCAAGCGGATCGTCTTGGATCCGGTAGTGGTCGCGAGGCATATTGAGGGAGTGGATGGCGCGCGCGGCCGGCATAGAGGCCATGGAGGTAGCATGAAGGTTACGATGGGAGAAGCGGTCGCGTTTCCCGAATCGATCCACGCGTACAGAGCCGTTCCCGCACGAAAGTCCGCTGCGGGGATTATGTTCGCCTGCGGATTGGCCCTGGGTTCCGGCGCCGATGCGGTTAGACCGGTCACGCCGCCGCCTTCGGCCGAACGCGGGCAAATGGCCTACCAGAAATCCTGCGCGGTCTGCCACGGCTACGGCGGCGACGGCAAAGGCGCCTTCGCCCCCAACCTATCCCCCAAGCCCAGGGACTTCACTTCGGGGATGTACAAGTTCCGCACCACGGGAAGCGGGGAATTGCCGACCGACGCCGATCTCATGCGCAGCATCGAGGACGGCATCCACGGCACCCAGATGCCCGCGTGGAAAGGCGTACTGTCCTACCAGGAACGCGCCGACGTGATCGCCTATATCAAAACCTTCTCCGCGGACTTCCGGACGCCGCCGCCGCCGACCCTGGCGTTTCCGCCGCCGCCCGCCGCCGTTGCGGACGACAAGGAGGTGGCCGAAGGCCGCATGGTCTATATGCTGATGGAATGCTGGGCCTGCCATGGCGGGAAGGGAAAGGGCGACGGAAAATCCGGCCGCACCCTGAAGGACGATTGGGGCTACAAGATCCTGCCTTGGGACCTGACCAACCAAGCCTACAAGGGCGGGAATGATCCGCAATCGCTGTACCGCACCTTCAGCACCGGGCTCAACGGAACGCCGATGCCCGCCTACGCTTTGGACGGGTTCCTGGTAGGCGGAGATGCCGCCGTCGATCCGGCCAAGTACCAGGAAGCCTATGGTCCCGCAGAGGTGGAAACCCTCAAGGCCTGGCTCCGGGCCCAGCCGACCGATGGACAAATCCAACGGATGGACGCGGAGCGGAAATCGGAATTGGGCGAACGGAGGAAGTGGGCATTGGTCGCATACATTCGTTCGCTGGTCCGGACGCCGAACTTCTTCGTGCGGATGTTCACCGGCAATCCCGAGTTGACGCCTTGACCGGGCAGGGAGGAGAAGTCAGATGCGGAGCGTGAAAGCATGGACCCTCGCGGCCATGGCGGGCGCGGCGACCTTGGCCGGCTGCATGAAGGCCGGGGACGGGGTCGGCCTTACGGACAGAGGCACCATGTCCATGGTCGATCCCTGCAAGGTCAATCCCTCCGCGGCGGGATGCCCCGTCGTCGTCGACTCGTGCAAAACCAATCCGGCGCTTAAAGGATGTCCGGTCGCCGTGGATTCATGCAAAAGCAACCCCTTGTTGGCCGGCTGCCCGGCCGTCACGGATTCCTGTAAGCTCGTCCCCGCTCCCACGGGTTGTTCCGTGGTCGTCGATTCCTGCAAGCTCAATCCCTCATTGCCGGGATGCCCGGTGGTGGGTCCCGATTGCAGCAAGTCGCCGAAGCCCGTGGGTTGCCTGGACAAGGCCTTCTTCACAGCCAACGTCGCGCCCATCTTCAAGGAGAACTGCGAAGTCTGCCATAAGCCCAACGGCCAGGCCTGGAGCATCACCCATCTCTCCCTGGAAACGGCGACGGGTTGGGACAGCCTGGTGAACGTCCCGTCCAAGGAAATGCTGGCCCCGAAGCATCCGGACATGCTCCGCGTGAAGCCGGGGGATCCGGACAGCAGCTACTTGTACTGGAAGATCACCAAGGCCACCCCGGGCGAAGGCTCCCGCATGCCATTGGGCGCGGCGCCCCTGACGGCGGATCAAATCATGGCTATCAGGACCTGGATCCAGGGCAAATAGCCCGCATCAAGATGGAAAGGTCAATCTCCATGCGCTTCCAAGCATTCCTCGCGGCCTCGCTCTTCCTAGCCGGCCAAGCGATGGCGGAGCCGTACATCGCCGTACGCACGGGACTGAAATGCAGCCAGTGCCACGTGAACGGCACGGGAGGGGGGAAGCGCACGGAATACGGCGAAGTCTACTCGCAGTACAAGCTGCTGATGAAATCGGCCATGACCGACGCGCGCCCTTATTCCTTCGATCCCAAATTGAATGAAGCCATCTCAGTCGGCGCGAACTTCCGCATCGAGGCGGCGGAAACCCGTCCTTACACGTCCAAACCCTCTGACGGCGTCACGCTCCCAAAGACCGCTCCGGAAAACTGGGACGCGGGCAGCTTCAAGGAAAAAAACCTGTACGTGGACGTGGATCTGGTCAAGGATTGGCTGAAGCTCTACTACGACAAGGACATGGGCGGCGGAGCTGCCCGCGAGCTCTGGGCCAAGGTCAGTTTGCCGGGCAAGACCTATGTAAAGGCCGGACAGATGCTGCTCCCGTACGGGTTCCGCCTGATGGACGACGAGGCCTTTGTCCGCAAGATCACGGGCTACACCTATGGTACCACGGGCATGGGATACGAACTCGGCATCGAGCCGGGGCCGCTGTCCCTGATCGCCAACGTCACCCAGGATGAACTTTCCTCCGTCGGATCCATCGTGTTCACCAACATGCCCATCGTCCGCACCTTCCGCGTCGGCGCCTCCTACAGCCTGGAGCTACGCAAAAAGGTCCGGGAAAAGAAGGGATCCTACGGCGCGTTCGGGGGAGCCAGCTTCGGCATGTTCACCTTCCTGGCGCAGCGGGACTATACCATGGACGACAGCATCAAGAAGGTCGAGGACTACCTGGAGATGGATTTCCTCCCCGTACCAGGCTTCAACATGAAGGCCGTGCTGGAATCCTTATGGCCGGACCGCGACATCCCCGTCGCCCAGAACCGTCAGCGCCGCATCGTGCTCGGCATGGAGCCTTTCATCACGCAGTTCCTGCAGTTGGGCCTCTATGTGCGGCTGAACGATTGGATTCCCCAGAATGCGGAAAAGAACCAGGACCAGATCATAGGACGGATCCATGTGTTCTTTTGAAGCCATACAGATAACCCATCCAACCCGGAGTAATTCCATGAAGATCGCATACCGAAACACCGTGGCAAACCTGACAGGCAAAGCCGGAACCGCCGCACTCCTCATTGCCATGGGAGCGCTGCTGGCCATGCCCGCCGCCGCCCAGTACAAGGAGATCGCCGTCGCCAACGGCGGTTCCATCAGCGGATCGATCAAGTCCAAGGGCAAGCTCCCTGCGGACGAGATGAAGGTCGTGTCCAAGAATCCTGAGCAATGCGGCGCCAAGATCGCGGCGCAGAAGTACGTGGGCGGCGCGGGCGGGGTCCGTTACGCCGTGGTCATGATCGAGAAGATCGCCGAAGGCAAAAAGGCCCCGGCCGGGGACATCTTCTACGACAACGAGAAATGCATGTTCACGCCCCATGTGCTGGTGGCACCGGTGGGCGCGACGCTGAAGGTGCGCAACGACGACGACATGTTGCACAATTCCCACTTCTACCTGATGGAAGGCGCCGCTAAGAAGAACCTGATCAACATGGCCCTTCCCAAGAAAGGCCAGGTGGTTGAGAACACCAAGATCCTGCGGAAGGAAGGTCTGGTATCCGTGCAATGCGACGCGCATGATTTCATGCAAGGATACATCTGGGCGGTCGCTAATCCCTATGCCGCCGTCACCGGCGAGAGCGGGGATTTCAAGCTGACGGACGTGCCGGCGGGAACCTATACCCTCAAGATCTGGCACGAAGCCCTGGGGGAGAAGACCGTATCCGTAAAGGTGGAAACGGGCAAGGACGCCAAGGTTTCGGTGGAGCTCTAGTCCCGGGCTTACGCGTCCGGGACCCCGCGAAAGGTTGAGGCACGGCATGGACACGCAAAAGGCATTCGAACCTTACCTCATCGCCGTCAACCTCACCAAGCGGTGCAACCTCAATTGCGCCCATTGCTACATGGATGCGCAGCAACGCATGTCGATCACGGAAGTCGAGCTCGCGGACGAAGAGGTCTATGCGGTGTTCCGGGACATCGGCGCGCGCGCGCCGGATACCATCCTCGTCCTGACGGGAGGGGAGCCAATGCTCCATCCCGGCCTGGATGCCATCGTCAAGGCGGGGGTGGAAGCCAAGCTGCGCATGGTGCTGGGAACAAACGGGGTCCTGCTCACCGCGAAGCGCGCGACGGCGCTCAAGGCGGCCGGATTGGAGGGCATGGGCATCAGCCTCGATTCCGTGCGACCTGCCGCGCATGATTCCTTCCGGGGCATGAAGGGCGCGTTCGTCAAAACCTGCGAGGCCGTGCGCCATTGCCGCGAGGCCGGTATGCACGCGCAGATCCATTTCACCGTGACCCGGTGGAACCGCGGGGAAGTCGCGGCCGCGGTCGGGATGGCCCGCGAACTGGGCGCCGCCATCATAAACTTCTTCTTCCTCGTCTGCGTAGGACGCGGCGAAGGGGCAATGGATCTTTCCCCGGCGGAATACGAAGCCTCGCTCCTGGAAATCGCGGACCTGCAGAAGACATCGAAAGGCATCCTCGTGCAGACCCGCTGCACGCCCCACTTCAAGCGCATCCTGCACCAAGGCGATCCCGCTTCCCCCTATACCCGCGCGGTCGGCTACGACGGCGGCGGGTGCCTGGCGGGCAGCCACTATTGCCGCATCACCCCCAAGGGCGAGGTGACCCCTTGTCCCTATATGGAACTGTCGGCGGGCAATCTCCGCGATGGAGGCTTCTGGAGCCTGTGGGATACTTCCACGCTCTTTCGTTCCATGCGCAATCCCGCTTTGCTGGAAGGCCGCTGCGGAGGCTGCGAATACAAGCTGATTTGCGGCGGCTGCCGCGCGCGCGCCCTGGTCGAGGGCAACCTCATGGCCGAGGATCCGAGCTGCGCCTACGTGCCCGCCGGAGGAGAAGTGATTTCCGTCCGCGGACAAGCGTCGGACTCCAAAGTGGAGTGGACCGCGGAAGCCAGGGAGCGGTTGTCCCGCATGCCGCTCTTCCTGAGGCCCGTGGTCAAACGCAAGCTGGAAGAGCGCGCCCGCAGCGAAGGCGTGCCGGTGACACCGGAATTGATGATGCGGCACAAGCGGGAACGCGAAGCCGAATTGGGACTCAAGTTCAAATAGAGGAGTCCCGTTGGGGAATCCGGAAGAAGGAACGCCATGCAAGAGAATACCGCCCGGGCTTCAGCCCCATCCTCGTCGCAATCCCCGCCGCCCCGAGTGCTGGTGGCCGGGGACCGCCTCTGCGTCGCGATGGAAAACGGACCGTTGTCCCTCCCCATGGAATCCCTGCCGGAACGCTATGTGGAATGGATCGAACAGGGCCGCAAGGCCATGTACGACAAACTCCTGGGAAAGGGCAATCCAGCGTTCTTTACCTCCCATCTCCCGGTCATGATCACGCAATCGCGCGGCCAGTCTTTCCCGTTCAATTGCGGCAACAAGGGCGTGGGCTTCCTGCCCAAGGCCGAGTTCCTGGGCGAATTCGTCGACCTGTTCAAAGAGACCATGGAGCGCACACGCGGCCGGCCCTGGCAGGAATCCCTGAGAGAACGCATCGTGGCCGTGTCCAGCTTCTATTTCAACCGCGACAAGATAGACTTTCGCTCCCTGAGCAGCCTGGAGATTTTCGAGAAGACCACGTTCCGCAACCTTACGGACCAGCCATTGGCAGCCTTGCACTATACCGGCAATGCCCCCGACTACATCAGCTTCCAGGTCAACGCCGCGGTCGAGATCATCGGCCCGGACGATCCGCGCCATGAATTCGTCAAGCTGGCGCGCGTCATGTTCGAGTATGACAGCTTCCATATCGCCCAACACCAGTTCCCCTACGCCTACGTATTCTGGATTTCCTCCATCCACGATAAGACGCCGTTCCGGGTCCCGGAAAAGGGCGGCAAGGTGGTTACGCTTCCGTCCAAAGGCGGCATGCAGTGGGATGCGGACGCGATCGAATCGATCAATCGCGCCCCCGGCATGATCCGCCAGTTCATCACGGAGCAGATCGAGAAGTATGCGAAGGAGCGCGGTTATGGCGCCATCACCATGGACCTGATGAAGGAAGCCCGAGAAGTGCTGGAGCGTCCGCCCAAGGACGGCGATGCGCCCGCGCCCGCAGCCGTTGCAGCCCAGGTCGAGCCGCCCGCCTCACCGGAGGAGAAATCCGTCCCTCCCAGGGAGGATTGGAAATACGCGAACATCTACGTCGGCCTGGATAGTTCCGAACCATCCAACGAGGCCATGAAACTGGCGATGGAAATCGGTAAGCGCGAAGGGGCCGCGATGGTGGGAAGCCACGTCTATGCGGCTAAGATGCACGACAACCGGTTCCGCGCCATGGAAGGCGGCCTGCCGGAGGAGTTCCAGAAGGAAAAGGAATTGAACCGCCAGCGCAAGATCCATGACAGCTTGATCACCAAAGGGCTGGAGCTGATCACCGATTCCTACCTGGAAACCATGTCCGGCGCCTGCAAGGCGGAAAGCCTCCCCTTCACGGCCGTGAGCCTGGAAGGCAAGAATTGGAAGGCGATGGTGGAGGATATCCATTCCCACGACTACGATCTCGTCGCCTTGGGCGCCCACGGGATCGGACGCGTGGGCAATTCCCAATTGGGCACCGTCGCCGAACGCATGCTGCGCCGCGTCCATCGCGATGTGCTGATCAGCAAGGTCAAGGCCGCGGAAAACCTTTCCGACACCATCGTGGTGTGCCTGGACGGAAGCACCCGCAGCTGGGGCGGCTTGCAAAGGGCCATGCGCCTGGCCAGGACGATGGACAAAAAGCTGGTGGCCGTTTCCGCCTTCGATCCCTATTTCCATTACGCCATGTTCAAGAGCCTCAACAAGACGTTGACGGAGAAGGCGCGGAAGGTCTTCAAGTTCGAGGAGCAGGAAAAGCTCCATGAGGACATCATCGATTCCGGGCTCGCGAAGATATACCAGTCCTATCTGAACATCGCCAAGCGCCTGGCCGACGGGGCCGGCGTGCCTATCGAGATCCGCCTGCTGGACGGGAAGCCTTTCGAGAAGATCCTCCAACTGGTCCAGGCCTCCGCTCCGTGGCTGCTGGTGGTCGGGCGCATCGGCTTCCACAGCGACGAGGACATGGACATCGGCGGGAACACGGAAAACCTTTGCCGCCTTGCGCCCTGCAACATCCTGGTGGTGGACTCCAAGGCCAAGCCTCCGGTTGAGTTCCAGGCCGAAGAGACGGTCAGCTGGACCACGGAGGCCAAAGCCCGCATGCAACGCGTGCCGGCGATGGCGCAGAACATGGCCATGAAGGCGATCCAGAACTACTGCGTGGCGGAAGGCCATACCGTGGTGACCGAATCCATCCTCACTGCCGCCCTGAAAACCCTCTTGCCAGCCGAAGCTTTGGCCCGAATGGGGATCGTGGACGCGGACGATTCCAAGGAGCGGGACGCCCTCGATAAAATCGCCTTGAGCTTCAAATGCCAGGCGTGCGGGCACGTGCACCACGGGTCGCGGCCCCAATCCTGCCCCATCTGCGGCATGGGCGGGCACATGTTCAAGCTGCTGGAAAGCGCGATCGTGAGCGATGGCCAGTCCCTGGAAACCCTGGGGAACCGGCAACTAATCTGGGAGAAGTCCGCGGTGGCGTCGCTGGATGCGGTCGCCGATGCGACCTTGAAGGCGCAAATCCGGAACAAGCTGGAAAAGCGGGCTTTGACGCAACGTATCACCGCCGTTACCCTGGCCATGGTCGAATCCGAACTCGGGACGCCGAAAGCGTCTCCCGAGGCCTCGGATTCCCATCCTACGGCATCCCCGAACGCCGTGACCTGGTCCGAGGACGCGGTGAAGCGGTTGGAACGGGTCCCGGACGGGTTCATGCGCAAGGCCGCCAAGACCATGGTGGAGGAGCATGCCGCGGCCGAAGGCCGGGCGGAAATCACTTTGGAGGTGGCGGAGGCGGGATTGGGCAAGGCCCGGGAGAAGATGCACACGGGCATGGCGGGGGCCGGCCATGGGGCGGCGAATCCGCACGCGCATGCCAACCCACATAATGCGGCCAATCCGCATGCACTGGGCAATCCGCATGCACAATCCATTCCGCACAATCATCGTTCCAACCTTCAAGACCAAGCAGGCCCTCACGGCCATTCCGCACCCGACGAAGTGCCGGTCTTCGCCCCCTGGGAATGCCACCTGTGCGGCCTGATCGTGGATGGAGCCAGGCCTCCGCTCTGTTCCAATTGCGGGACGGGCCACTTCACCAGGCTTCCCGCGGAGCAAAGGTCCGCCGCCAAGCCCGCCGCATGGAAAACCCTGGCCTGGAGCCCGGACGCGTTGCAAAGGCTGGAGCGGGTGCCCGAAGGCTTCATGCGCAATCTGACGCGCTGCCGCGTGGAGAAATGGGCCCGCGCGGGCGGAGTGGATACCGTGGACATGGATGTCATGGATGGGAAATACGGAAGTTGGGGAGAGGGCTCCGCCAAACTCGCACTTGAATTGGAATGGAGCCAAGCCGCCACGGAAAGGACCGGCCGGATTCCGGACTTCATCCGGCCCATGGTCATGAAGGAAATCGAACGCCGGGCGAAGGCGGCGGGCAGCGCCCGCGTCGCTGAGGAGGATATAGATCAGGCCATGAAGCAATGGTCGGGTTCCGGGAATTTCCACGGGCATAAATAGCGTACGGAATCCGCGCCTTCCGGATGGGGTTTCAGGGATTCCTCTGGACGGGACCGAGTTGCATCAGGTACAGGTAGATGGCTCCGATGTCCTCCTCGGTCATGCGGCTGAATGGCCCCCAGGGCATGGGCGACCACGTGGCCGGCGTTCCGCGCTTCATCCTGGCCGTGAACATTTCCCGGGTCCAGCCGGCGATGCGGCCAGTCCGGGGATCCGGAGTGAGATTGGGGCTGATCACCGTCAAGCGAGTGTCCGACGCGTTGCGGAAGACCAGGCCGCCCGCGAACCGGGGTCCCGTGAATTCCCCCGTTTGCATATTGCGTGCGGTATGGCAGGCGGCGCAATTCGCCACGTCATTCGCAAGGTACCCCCCATAGGCCGCGGTCAATCCCGGCTCCGGAACGCATTGCGGTCCGGGTCTGGGCGCGAAAGGTTCCAGAAAAAAGGCCTTGGTGATTTTGCCCAGGAGGTTGTATCGGCTGGGGGAAACCTCATAGCGCACCGGCGGCAACGCGCGTAGAAAGGACAGGATGGCCGTAAGGTCGCGGGGGGAAAGATCCGCGTACATCATGATGGGCAATCCCACCCGGCCGAGATGGTCCACACCGTACCGGAGGAAACGAGCGATTTCCCCGTCGCTCAGGCGTCCTATCCCCGTTACGCTGTCCGAGGTGATATTCGGCGCCCGCATCTCCCCGAGGAAGGTCTTGATGGCGTAACCGCCGGAGAGTTCGGCCTCCCTTCCGGAATCGACTTCGGCTTTTTGCGAAGGCGCCGCGTGGCAGTCCGCGCAATGGCCCGGCCCGAACACCAGGTAACGTCCGCGGAACAGGGTCTCCGGATCGGAAACGACGCGGGACTCGGGATAGGGAAGCGGAAAGGTCCGATCGCTCCGGAAGAGCGCCCAGACGACGGCAAGGCCCGCCGCGGCGAGCATCAGAGAAAGCAGAAGCGCGAGGATCTTGAAGAGGGATTTCGCCAAGCGCCGCATGGCAGACTGAGCAGCAAAATCCACTCCGGGACCACTTGCAACGGTGAGGCCCGAATCCGCCGTTTTCCCTGCCGATAGGACGGAAGGATTCCAATGAATCTCAGCTCCGGTGCCAACCTGGCATTCCGGCGCCGGCTTTGCTTGACTTATTTGCATTGGCCGGGATGGCCCACGCCTTTGCGATTCGGCAGTATAGGGGATCTGCGTTTTTTCCATTCCCACCGGAACCCGGAACGCATATTGCTTCGAATTGAGTTCAATCGGACTCGCCGGCCAGAACCAAGTCGGCTAGCTCCATGGGTCCCACGGGCAACATGAAGCTGGAGCACTAATTGGCGCGACAGTTGGTGTCCGTGGCCGCCTCGCTGCTGACTAAGGCTCTGGTGCCGGGAAGCCCGGACTGAAAAGAAGTCGTGCGGGTCTGCGACGCCTACACGCGCCTATTTGGACACGCTTTGGTGCAAGGCGGACTGAGGATCTTCCGCCGTTATCGGGTGAAAGCACATCCCCATTCATCCGCGCGGCCGGGCATGGGAGCTTCAATCCCGATGAACGGGTAACCCAGGGCATGTCCCTGCCAGGTGCCCCGCTTCCGGAACTCCCGGATCATTTCTTCCCTCAAAGCGGCCTTTTCCGCGCACCACTGGGGTGCCAAAAGCATTTCCTTCGGCGCATCTCCGGTGAACCGTTGCACTCCGACGTCCGGAGGCACCCGCTCCAGGAAGTCCACCAATCCCGCGAGGTACTCCACGCGATCCAGGGGATGGAACTCTCCGGCAAGGTATTGCCCGGCCAAAACGGTTCCCTTGACCACATGCAAGGGGTGGATTTTCAAGGAGTGGTATTTCCACCGGTTCAGGGCGCAGGCGGTGCGGCGGTAGTGCGCCGCGGATTCTCCCGGCAACCCCAGTATGACATGGATGCATAAATCGAAATTCCTACCGTCGCACAGTTCCATGGTGCGGGAGAAATCCCCGAAGGTATGCGCCCGGTTCACCCGGGCCAGGGATTCGTCGAACGCGGATTGCAGACCCAATTCCAAGGAGAGATAGGTGCGCGAGCCCATGTCCTCCAAGAGAGAGACGATTTCCGGAGTGATGCAATCCGGCCGGGTCCCAATCGCGAGGCCGACGACGTCGGGATGGGCCAGGACCTGCTCGTAAAGGCTCCGGAGGCGCTCCACGGGCGCGTAGGTTCCCGAGTAGGTCTGGAAATAGGCGATGAACTTTTCCGCCCGGCACCTCGAGCGGAGATACTCCATGCCTTCTTCCAGTTGCGCGGTGATGGACTTGCCGCGATGGCCGGCGGAAGGCGAGAAGCTGCGGTTGTCGCAAAACGTACAGCCGCCGCGCGCCTTTGTCCCGTCCAGGTTGGGACAAGTGAACCCACCGTTCAAGGTTACTTTGCGGAGGCGTCGTCCGCCCCGGCCGATGCGTTTCAGGTTTTCGGAATAGGGGGTATAGGGCAACTTGGGCACTTCGCTATTCCCAGCAAATTCCAATCCCCCGCCGCTTTCCCCATTCAAGGTGAAATAGGCAGCCTTCAAAGTCCGCGAGCGCGATACAGCGCCGTCTTGTCACGCCCACCTGCCATCTTGACGCAGGAAGCCTGCCCGGCCACCATGGATGGCGGGAATCCGTCCAATTCGATGCGGCGCGGGGTGGCCCGGCCTTTGCGCCCGTTTTCCACGTGAAAGGAGCAACCGCGAATGAGGGTAAATGTGGAAGGCCGCGCACTCAAACCGCGCATCGCCGTCCTGGGGGCCGGAATCACGGGCCTATCGGCGGCGTTCTGGATCACGGAATCCCTGCCGGAGGCCGAAGTCGTCCTATATGAAACGAAGGACAGGCCCGGCGGCCTCATCGGCACGTTCTCCGTAGGGGGTAACCTGTTGGAGACGGGTCCCTTGGCTTTCCCCGCCGGTGCGCCCGCAACCGGGGAGTTGCTCCGCAAGGCGGGGCTCGCCTCGATCTGCACGCCTTGTTCCGGCAAAGGCGACCTGGGTTTATGGGACGGGGATCGGCTGCTTCCCTTTCCCCGATCGCCGCAGGCCTTTCTCCGGTCCGGACTGCTTTCCCCCCGGGGTTACCTGCGTCTGATGAGCGAACCGTTCCGCCCGCGAGGCCGCGCCGGAGAAGAGGAAACCGTGCTCGAATTCTTCCGCAGGCGGACGGGAGTGGAATTCCTCGAGTGCTTCATGGAGCCGTTCGCCGCCGGCATCCTGTCGGGGGATCCCGCCACCATGAGCATGCCGGCCAATCTACCCGCCTTGCATGCCATGGAACGGAATTCCGGGAGCCTGGCGGCGGGATTCTGGAAAAAAATCTTCACCGCGCGCAAGCCATCGCCATCCAGACAGACTCTTCCCGCGGGACTGGTAACCACGCCGACGGGATCCCAGGGCATTATCGAAGGCTTGTCCGCCTTACTCAGGAGGCGCGGCGTGGAACTGAAGCTATCCCACCGGATCTCATCCATCTCATGCAACGGACACTTCAGCATCGGTTGGGAGAGCGGAGGAGAAGGCGGTAACGCGGAATTCGACGCCGTGATCTCGTGCTTGCCTTCGCATGCTCTCGCCGCGGTGGCGGTCGACTGGCCCGGGGAAATCCGCGACATCCTCTCGGGGATACCGCATGCTCCGCTGGAATTGGCCCACCTCGGATACCGTAAACGGGACATGCAGGGGCGATTCGCAGGAGAGGGGTTCCTGATGCAATGCAAAGCGGGTGACGGCGTCTTATCCGTCTTCTTTTCTTCCCGGATGTCCCCGGATCGCTGCGGGGAAGATTCCGAATTGGTGCGGGTAATGCTGGGAGGAGCACGGTGGCCGGAACTTTCCACCCTGGATGACGCTTCTATCCATTGCCTGGCATCGCGTACCATCCGGAAAATACTCGGGTTGACCTGCGATCCCCGCGCCTTCCCGCGGATACGTCATGACCATGGATTGCCCCAACTGGTGATCGGCCATGCCCGGGGAGTATTGCGCCTGCGCGGATGGCTCCAAGCGGGCTTACCGGGATTTTTCCTCGCTGGAACCAGCTTCCAGGGCGCCGGCATCGAAAACGGAATCGCGTCCGGTAAACGCGCTGTGGCTGAGGCGGCGGACTACCTCAACAAGTCCGCATCAACCCTCGCAGCATGATCCGGGAATAGTGCGCCCATCCTTGTCGCGGTTTGCCGGCCGCGGTTCCGGGCGCGCACCATCCGCCTTCGATCCCGATCCGGTATCCGCGCCGATTCCTCCTCGACGGCTCGCGGCCGCGGCAGTCGCAGCGGCGGCGACCAGGCGGACATGCAGGATATTGTTCTCCATATGGATATGCTCCCGCAAATCCGCGTTCAACCGTTCCAGGCCTTGGTAGAGGACCCGGTAGGAGTTGCAGGCGTCCGCCGGGGGCGCGAATCCCACCGTTAGGGATTTGAGGGACTTCAATCTTTCGCCCAAACCGACATGCTCCTCTTCCAAATGCCCGATGATTTCGAGCAGGCGGGGGTCCGGACCGTTTACCCCCGGGGCGTTTTCCCATTTCCGGCATGCGGCAAAGAATTCCTTTTCCTCATGTTCCAGGTGGGATTCCAATTCTGCGAACAGCAGATCCACCGTAAGAGCCAATGTGTACAGTTCCGGATGCCGCTCGCCGTGCACCCGGGCCACTTTCTGCGCCAAGGACGTCAGTTGATGCTTTTCCGAGGGCATGAAATGATTATGGGTGAGGACGATATGATCCATCAGCGCGCTCAGGGGAATCTCCAGCCAGTCCCGCTCGGGGGCCCTGGGGTCGCCATGCACAAGGTCCAAAAGTTCCGAGCGCAAGGCATCGGCGTCCATTCCCTTGGCCTCACAGGCCTGCTCTAGGCTGATTTTTCCGTTGCAGCAATAATCGATGGCCCAACCTTCGAACACCCGGGCGGCCTGGGGGAAAAGCGCCACCCACTCTCCCAGGGTCCGGCTCCTCTCCGCCGAAGCGACCGAGTCGGGGTTTACTTGACCGTCCATGTCCTGATTCTCCTTCGCAAGCGTTCCGTTTTACGCCGGGCGGTTTTCAAAGTGCCTTGGAATACCTGGGTTGATCCGCGACCGTGGGTGATTTGAGCATCGGGTCGAAGCAGGCCGCGACCGCCCTGGACGCAAAGCCCCCATTCCCGGTCAGACGTATCACGCTGCCATCGTACTCGGCGAGGTCGTCCAGGATCAAAGGCGAAACTTTGGCGCTACAGGCGTTCAGGTAGGCGGACTTCCAATCCATGGCCAAATCCTGGGCGTTGAGGCACGCCACTACATTCGATTCTCCGTCGCAGAGAATGCCGTTGATGATGTTCCGGACCGCCTTGTCTTCCGGGCGCATCCGGTAGGCGTTTTCGTGGGAAAGACAACCGCCGTTCACCATGGACAGATACCGATCCAGATCCTTGGCGTTCTGCACGTAACCATCCTCCAATTGGCTGATGGCTGAGGCGCCCAGCGCATAGACCTGGCCGGCGCGGGTGGAAGTGCAATACCCCTGGAAATTCCTACGGAGCCCGCCTTGGGTCGCGGCGATCGCCAGCTCGTCCCCGGGTTTGGCGAAATGATCCATGCCGATGGGGATGAATCCCGCGTCCCTGAGCCTCTCCCGGGAGTCCCACGCGATTTCCAGGCGCTCTTCCACGCCGGGCATGGGCAGGTCCGTCAATCGTCCTTGATGGCCTTTGATCCAGGGCACATGGGCGTAAGGGAAAAGCGAGATGCGATCCGGCGCGGCGTCTATGGCCTTCCCGATGGCGAGGCGGAAGGACGCCGGCGTCTGATGGGGAAGGCCATAGATCAAGTCCAGATTGTTACCGCTGAATCCCGCTTCCAGGGCCACGCGGAACATCTCTTTGGGCGCGACCTTGGGAAACCTGCGGTTGACCGCGGCAAGCACTTTGGCGTCGAAGTCCTGGATGCCGATGGAAAGCCGGTTGAAGCCCATGGCGGCGAGTTCGCCGATTTTCCCGAGGGTGAGCAAATTCGGATCGCATTCGATGGCGACCTCGGCATTGGGATCCAGGCGGGTATGGGCCGCGAGCTTGCGCAGCAGTCCGTCGAGGTACGCGTACGGGACCGCATTCGGGGTTCCGCCGCCGAAATGGATTTGCGTAACCGGTCTGTTACCATCGATCAGTGGCAGCAGAATATCGAGTTCACGATCCAGGGTCTCCATGTAATTGCGGATGAACGCGCCGGGACGCCCAATCTCGGTGTGGCAACCGCAGAAGAGACAACGCTTGGGGCAAAAGGGAACATGGAAATAGATGGACGCGTGAAGCGGGCCGGTATGGTTGGATTGGGAGAACATCCCCATCGTATCGATGGCCCCGGGATGCTGCGTAAAATGGGGGGCCGGAGGATAGGAGGTATAGCGGGGCACCTGCCGGTTGTATTTCTTAAGAACCTCAAGACCCGATAATCCCGACATCGTCCCTCCATACGGGCCTGATAGCCGAAACCCGTTCCAATATCGAATGCAATTCCAGTGCCACCCGGGAACCCGGATTTGGAGGGATAGTAAAGCTTCATTGGGTATGGGATTGCAAATCCGGCAAATGGCGGGTGACAAATCGGCAATCCCCCAACCCAGGTTGCTTTCGTTCCAAAAGCGGAATTCGAAAGCGGGGGAGCCTGCCCATCGGCTGCGTAGTTAGATATTCATCCCTGCGCAGGTTTGGCCGCGGTGGGGTGTATTTTATGCGGTTATTTTACCGGGGGATTTTCCCATTGGCCGCGCTTTGCGGCTTGTCCGGCTTTGGCGTCGCCGATGCCGGCGCGGCCACCCTCATAGATGATCTCAACGATTTGTCCCATATCGCTTCCTGGAGCGCCAATGTCGGCGTCGACACCAACAACGCGGCTTTTTTCGGCGGGGACGCGTCGCGGTTGAAGCGCTGGACCACGACCCCGGAGTCGATCGTCTATTCCGTTACGGGCGATTTGCAATCCTTCACCATCCGGGTCTGGTTCGATCCGACCGAGCCCGGTCTCGACTTCACCTTCGCGGCGTCGGTGGACAATTCCGTTTTTACTCCCGTGACGCCATTGAAAAACCTTACGACCCAGGCCGGCCAATGGCTGCAGGTGGACTATGCCGCCGCGGCTTTACCGCCCGGCACACGCTATCTCAAGATCGAATATCCCAAGGCGAACACGAGTTGGAATCCGCAACTCGGACAGGTGGCGCTGAATACCGCGCGCAACGATTTGATCCTGCCTTCGGTATTCGCTTCCGACATGGTTCTGCAACGCAACCGGAAAATCACCGTCTGGGGAAAATCCCTCGATCACGATACCGTGGCAATCTCATTCCGGGGAAAAACCGTCGTCACCACCGCGCGGGGAGGGAAGTGGTCCGCCGGGATCGGTCCCTTGGATCCGGGCGGACCGGATTCCCTGGTCATCGTCGGCGCGGCGAGCGGCTCGCAGATCCTGCGCAATATCCTGGTGGGCGATGTCTGGCTGTGCAGCGGGCAGTCCAACATGTGGTGGCCGCTCAAGCAGGATCGCGACGCGGACAGCGTGATACCGGTTTCCCGGAACCCGAAAATCCGCCTCTTCTCCCAGGTGATCACCGCGGCCAAAACCCCCGCCGACGAGGTGTTGCAAGGACGCTGGGCCGTCTGCGAGCCGACCGTGGCCCGGGAGTTTTCCGCCGTCGCCTATTACTTCGCCAAGGAGATCGCGTCCACCCAGGACGTGCCCGTCGGCATGGTGCAGGCCGCGGTGGGCGGCACGCATATCGAAAGCTGGATCAGCCGGGAAGGTTTGCATACCGATCCGGACTTCGCCTATGTGGATAACCCCGCGGTTACGTCGGCGTGGTACTGGCCGGAAGAGAATTTCCCTTCCGGACCCTACAACGCCATGATCCGTCCTCTCATGCCCATGGCCCTGACGGGCATCCTCTGGTATCAAGGGGAGAACAACAAAGGGGATCCCTTCACCTACCGCAAGCTGCTTCCCGCTTTGATCCAGGATTGGCGGAGCGGGTTCAAGCAAGGGGACATTCCGTTTCTGCTGGCGCAGCTTCCGGCGTATGGGCTCGATCCCAACTGGCCCGAGATGCGCGAGGCGCAAGCGATGGCGCAGACCGCGCTCCCTCATGTGGGAATGACCGTGAACATCGATTTGGGGGACTCGGCGGATATCCATCCGACCGCGAAAAGGCCTTTCGGGTATCGGCTTTCCCTGGTGGCGCGCGAAATGGTGTACGGGCAGAACATCGAATACAGCGGCCCGGTTTTTTCCGAAAGCCAGGCCTCGGGCGATTCCCTGATGCTCGCCTTCGACCATGTGGGAACCGGGCTGAATACCACCGACGGACTGGCTCCGGACTGTTTCGAGATTGCTGGTGCGGATTCGCTTTTCCATCCCGCCCAGGCCGCGATACGGGGAACGGGCATGGTGAGGATATGGAGTCCGGCGGTCAAGCACCCCGGGCTTTTCCGCTATGCCTGGCTGAGCGTGCCGCATGTGAATCTGGTTAACGGCGTCAATCTTCCGACCGCGCCCTTCCGGTCCGCGCTTTCCGTTGCGGCAATTGCGAAGACCGCCCTGGAGACGCTCGCGATCCCTCTGACCGTCAAAGTCACCCAGGCGGCGGGGTCCTTGCGGTTCATCATCACGGCCTCAGATCCGTATTACAACTTCGGCGCCTCCGCAGGCCCGCAGTCGCAGGTCGTGGCGAGCCTGTATGACCTAAGCGGAAATCGGCTCAAGCAGGACCGGGTCGCCCTTTCGCCCACCGGCACGGCCGTGCTGCGGATGGATACCCACGCGATCGCTCCCGGCGTTTATCCGATCTCGGTTATCACGGATCACAATCGGATTTCCGGAAGGATTTGGATCCGGTAGCCGACGAGTATCTTCGCGCCGCGCAGCCCCCGGCATTCCTTTCCCGCCAATACTCCCACTATGCGCGCGTCTTGGAAATCTTCCGCTCCGGCGGCCTTGGATCTTGGTTTTTTGCCGAATTTCCAACGGTTTTTTTGGGAAATCCAAAGGAAAAAGGGTATTCCCAGGATTGTGGGCTTTTCATGTAGTTGATGGACGGCACTTTGACTTTTGCGGTGGATATTACCAATGCCCGTCTCTAGACTGAGTGATGGATTATAGCCAGGTGAGGGTTGTAACGATGTGCAATCGGATTGAACGAGGGTTCCGGGAATTGCCGAAATGCGCCATGGCGGCACGGCGATAATCCCATGGAAAAAGAGCAGCGGAAAAATCCACGGATCAAGGTCGATGTGAATTGCGAGCTGATGTTGGGGGACAAAGCCTTTTCCGCCCTCATGCTCAATATCAGCTTGGGCGGGTGCCTCATTGAAACGGCCGCCCGTCCCCGGTTGCGGGAAATCGTGGCGCTGCGAATCCGGTTCGGCATGACGGTTGAAGAAGTCAAGCTCAAGGTGGTTTGGCAATCATATGGTCGAGGAATGGGGAAAATCGGCACGCAGTTTTACGGGATCGAAGAGGAGGCCGTTCATCTCAAAGTGGCGGGAATCCTGGGCGCACCCAGGAACAGCGGGGCCGGAGCCATAGACGCATTCGAAAAAAAACCGTGAGTAGGAAAATGCCGGGAAACATCGTTGAAGTCGGGCAACCCCGGCAAACCCAGGCGGAAACCATTTGATGAAGGATTAGGATGTCGGAAACTTCGGATCGGATGATCGTGGACAAAATCATGGAAACGCTGTTGGCGGAGGAGATCGTGGATCCCACCCACATCGAGATCGATTGCCAAGATGGAAATGTGACCTTGTCGGGAACGGTTTCCGACGAGGAGGAATTCAGGGAAGCTGAGTTCGCATGTTGGGTGGAGGACGTGGAATCTGTGGAGAACCGGCTGGTGGTCTATGTCGGCAGCCAATTCGAGGAATCCTGACAACCCCGAATTACGGGGTCGACTTCAGGATTCAAGGGAGCGCATAGACCATGGGTAACATACACGATACATGACGGATTATTGGCGCCTGTCCACGGGAGCCCGCGCTCCCTGCCGGGGCATGGCCGATCGCGTACAGCGCGTACGTATTGCGATTCATGCGGTCAGCGTTACCAGGTTGACATAAGCAAAAATGGAGGTTAATTGATCGGGATGGAGAATCCGATCCCGATGGAACCGGCCCCTGAAATCGGGGGCCCCTCCCTGGTCTCGAACGAAGAAATCTTTCGCTTGATTTTGGACTCCGCCTTGGATGCGTTCATTACGATTGATGCGCAGGGGAAAATCCTCAACTGGAACAAACAGGCGGAATCCATTTTCGGTTGGAGCAAAGCGGAAGCCGAGGGCAAGGAAATGATGAACCTCATCATCCCGCCCCACAGCCGCCCGGCCCATATCCAGGGGATGCGGCGTTTTCTCGCTACCGGCGCGGGCCCGATTTTAAACAAGCGCATCGAAGTCGCGGCTATCCGCCGAAGCGGTAAGGAATTTCCCGTGGAGCTTACGATAGTTCCGGCCAAAATCGGCGAAGCATGGCTTTTCTCGGCTTGCATCCGCGACCTCACTGAGAAAAAGGCGGTGGAAAACCGGCTTTCCATCCAGTACGAAATCGCGCGCATCCTTATGGAGGCGCGGACCTTGCATGATGCCGCCTTGCCCATGCTCCAGGCCTTGCTTGAACACACCTCGTGGGATTTGGGAATCCTATGGAAATCGGATCCGGCTGCCGAGACCTTGGTTTGCGCCGAAGTCGCCCACCGTTCCACCTATCCGCTGCCGGTTTTCGAAGCTCGGATACGGCGGAAATCATTCCAGAAGGATGTCGGATTGCCCGGCAGGGTTTGGGCGGGAGGTAGGCCGATTTGGATTAAGGCGCTATCCGTGGGCCAATCCTTTCCCCAGTCCCAGGATGCCGTCATGGCGGGCCTGCGGTCGGCGTTTGCCCTGCCGGTCCTTCAGGGAAAGGAAATCCTGGGTGTTTTCGAATTCTACGGCCGTGAGATTTCGGATGAAGATGCGGGAATGGAAAATGAGTTGATTGCCGTAAGTCGGCAAGTCGGTCAATTTCTGGTCCGGCTCAAAATAGAATCGGACCTCGAACAAATCCGTGATAGCCTTTCCCTGGTTCCGGGGATCGGAATACAGGCTTCGATGCTCGTGGGTGTCGAGGGCCCGGATGTATTCAGATGCCTGGGTGTCGGCGCGTCAGGCCATTCCACCCTCCAGTTTCCCGGCAACCTGGGTGTCGGCAAACGATTCGAAGAGATATTGCCTGCCGACGTATTCTCCGCGTGGTTGGGGAATGCCAAGACCGTGGTTGGCGATCAAAAGCCGCTCGTGCTCAAACCCGGACCATCCGGCTTGGCCGGGAACGGGGGAACGATCGAGGAACGCTGGATTCCGATTCTGGACGCGGAAGGTCGCTGTACCCATATCTTCATAGTCGCGAGAAGCGCTTAACCATAAAAGGCCTTCATTTACTGATCATTCCGCCGAATTTTCGGGGTGATACCGCAAGTTTGTCGTGGTTTGTCTTGTACAGGGTTCATGATGATTTTTTCCAAACCATGGATCAATATGGAGCGCTGAACCGCAAAGCATGGCCGGGGATCGTCGAATATGGCGGCAAGGATACCTATGCCGAGAAGGGGCGATTGGTTTAGGGATACAGGGATTTGCCGCTCTTGATGGCGTACCAAGGAAGCCATGCGACTGCGGGTTTGCTGAAAAGATAGTCTTAGCCGCTGAATGATGCGGCTATGCCTTGCGCCGAGCAGTCGACCCTGTCGATCCTGGTCGTCCCCGGCTTCAATATCCCTCAACGCGGAGCCGCACCACGTACGCGCCCACGGGCGCAGCCGCTCCATGTTCGGTCGTGCCGTTCCAGTGAACCTCATGGCTGCCCACCTGCAATTTTCCCTTGGCCAGCGTGGCCACGACCCGGCCCTGCACGCTCATCACCTCCACCTCAACATCGCCCGCCTCCTTCAATTCGAAATGGAACGTACGTTCCGTTCCCGCTCCGGCTGAACCCCCGGCTACGAAATATTCGCCTATCCGCCGCTCTTCCTTGCGATCTTCCCGCCGCTGATCCGTCCGTCCCATTCCAGTTGGCGCGTCCGCCGCGAAGCAGTAGAAATAACCGCCGCAATTCGAGGACACCAGTTTGGCGTTGCTGCACCCATAGGACAAATGCGCCGAGTTCCAAGAGGTGGGATGGTCTCCGCCGCCGGCCTTGTTGTAATGGCCTACCTGGGCGCCACCCGGATCCTGGTCGCTGGTCCAATTGCCGCAGGTGCTGTCTCCGCCGGGAGCGAAGGCGGTTCCATCCGAATCCGATCCGGTGAGCATGTCGTGCCGGCTCGCCGCGCCGCTCCAGGGAATGGTGTCCCCGGTCTCGGTGAGTGAGAGGCGCGGGCCGAGATTGTTCTTCGTGCTATGGAGATTGTCCACACTGGATGCGACCATGACCCTTTTGGCGTTGAACCAGGGCCCCGTCCCGATCCGGTCCCGCGCATTGACGGCGCGGGCGCCCGAGGCGGCCTGGGGGCTCAGATAGGCCCTCCAGACTTTGCGGGTGGACCCGACCTTGGCGGCGAGCGCGGCGCAATGCGCATCGGCGCCCGCCAGGCCGCCGAGATTGGCGCCCTTGCCGATGGCCGTGCCGGTGATGAAGAAGCTGAGGCTCGAATCCACCTTTTGCGCGTGCGGCGCGGCGAAAGCAAGACACAGGATGGTTCCGGAAAGGATGCGCATTCCCATGGGGGGTCTTTCTGCGATGAGTAAGGATGGGAAGATAAATCCGTCGGAGCTTTTCCGCTTCTCCCTGGCCCGCATCCGGATAAATTCCGGTGACAGAAAAGAAACAACTCCCCTCCCGACCTCCCCGAGGCCGCTTTGACCCGAGGGAAATCCGGAAACGGGATACTCCAGCCGCAGGAACATCGGATATTTTGGGATGCGCACTCCGCGCCCGTATCGGCATCTTTCGTCCACGGCGCACATTTTCAGCCCTGATCCACGGCCATCATCCTCAGCCCTCATTCACAGGAAAGGCTTCCCAATGATCCGCTGCAAGCCCGAGCTGCTTTTCCTGCTGGGCCTGGCGACCGTATGGGGCCAAGGCTTGGACTCAGTGGTGGAAAATGGATTCCCGACCTTCACCGGCACGGTCAAAGCGGTCCATCCCGGCTATCGCCAGTTCTCCTTGACTCCGGAGGGCCAAGCCTTCAAGGTGGTGGGCATGGATTGGATGCCCGATGGAGACTTGGCGGTACTGACCATCGGGGATACCGTGTATCCCGGCGAGCCCGGCGAGATCGGAGGCAGGGGAGCGGTGTACCGGCTGGGCGGCGTGAAAACGGCCACGGGAAACGATATCCGGGTGCGGCAGATCTATGAAGGCTTCAAGGTGCCTTTGGGGCTTGCGGTGGCCGATGGCGACATCTACGTATCCGATTTCAACGGCCTGGAAAGGCTGGTCGACCGCGACGGGGACGGCCGCGCCGACACCTTGGCCAAGGTCGTGGCCTATCCGGAAACCTCCGTCGCCAGCCACGGGATGTGGAACGCCGCCCTGATCCATTCCGGGGATAAATTCTACACGGCCTTGGGGGCGTATCATCAGGTGACCTTCGCGGATTCGTTTCCCTGTTCCCCGGATCCCTTACGGGGTACCATCCATGTTACGGATAAGGATGGCCACGTCGATTTCCTGGGGAGCGGGATGCGCGAGCCCTTCGGCGTGGTGGCGGGGGCCGACGGCGAACTGTTCTCCACCGACAACGACGGCCAATGGGTGCCGAGCAACAAGCTGGTGCATGTCCGCAAAGGAGCCTTCTACGGCATGTGCATGGGAACCACCTGGGCTCCGGGACTGGTGTATGCGCCGCCGGCCATCTGGTTTCCCCACGAGTTGCGATCGCCGGGGCAACCCATCCTGTTCCGCGCCGGACCCTTCAAGGATCAGATGGTGGTGGGGGACTACGACCTCCTTACCTTGAGCCGGATATTCCTGGAGAAGGTGGGAGGTGAATATCAGGGAGCGCTCTTTCCCTTCTCCGGGGGCCTGATTTCAGGCGCGCTGCGGTTGGCCGGGGATGAGGCCGGGAACCTGTACCTGGGGGAAATGGCAATCATGACCTCGACGGAATCCTGGTGGGTCTCGCAATCCTCGCCCACCGGTTACGGCCTGCAGAAGCTGGCCTATCAGGGCGATTCAGCGTTCGAGATGCGCGCCGTAAGGTCCCAGCTGAACGGTTTCACCATCGAATTCACCAAGCCCGCCGGGAGTTCCGCGACCGATCCGGCACGGTATCGGGTCCAGCAATGGCGTTATGAGCCGACCTATGAATACGGAGGGCCTCCGCTCGATGTGCAGACCCTGCCGGTCCGCCAAGCCGACCTGTCCGCCGACGGGATGAGCGTGAGCCTGAACATTCCCGGGTTGAAACCCAACCGGGTGGTGCATATCCAATTGCGCGCCGATTTGCGCTCGGCGACCGGGGAAGCGCCCTGGGCCTATGAAACCTGGTATACCTTGAATGCAATCCCGGGCGCGGATGCGGTGGCCCGCCCCCCACTCGCGAGTCCGGCCCCTTTCACGGTAGCCGCGGGGCCCAGGGGAGGAGTCGCGGTTAGGGTAACGTTGATGCGACCGTTTGAGATTCGGATCCGGAATCTGAAAGGCCGGGAGGTCTTTTCCTCGCGGGGAACCGGTCCGGGGACGTTCGCCTTCGGGGAGGATGCGGCGCGGGGAATCTATTTCATCTCGGTCGGATCGGAAGGCCGGGTCGCCCATGGCCGGATTTTCTTGCCTTGAAGTGGAGCCAATGAAAGGCGCATGATCGGGGGGCGATCATGCGCCCGAAAGTCCGGCATCCCGGCGGAACCTGCCCGGGGTTCTTTCCGCAGTGAAAGAACCCCGGGCGGTTTCGATCAGTCGAGGATGTTGATCTTTGTCGTTCCCGATTTCACGATCTTATTCCCGTTCAGCAGCACCACGGATGCGTAGTAGATGCCGGGGGCGACCTGCCCCCCGCGGGAATCCCGCATGCCCCAGGTAACCGCCGCGTGACCGGGACCCGCATTGACGCCTGCGGTGTTTGCGTAGACCGCGCGGCCGGCCGCATCGCGGACGATCAGCTGGGCCTCTGAGGCGAGCGGGCCGGAAAGGTTGATGCGCACGGGGTTGCCGCCGCGCCGGGCCACGGAGGGTTCCGCGAAGCATTCGAAGCCGCCGCGCGACTGCCGGGCGGCCTCCTCGAGCAGGGTGGTGATTTTGCCGGTCCAGGGGATGGAGATGGTGTTGACGCCGTTGGCGATGGGCTTGTTGGTCTCCGTGGCCGCGATTTCCCTGGCCGTGCCGGAGGTGTAGTCCATCAGCGTCACGCTGTTGATGGTGCCGGTGCCGCCCTTGGAGATGACGTGGAAGAAGAAGCGCGCGTCGTTGCCGGTGAGGAGCGGGACGAAGTCCGTCAAGTCGAAACCGATTTCCAGGGTCGAGCTCTGGCCCACGCCCATCATGGGGAAGGCGCCGCCGCCGTAGTTGAAGGCGCCGGCGTAGTCCATGTTCTTGACGGCCGCGGTGGCCGAAGCGGCGGGCGCCGCGCCGGTCATGATGGCGATCTGGTTGCGCTGGTTGTGGGTGATGGAAACCTTGAAGGCGAACTTGGGCGTGTAGTTCTTCTTGACGTTGACGAACATGACCGGCGTCCCTTGCGGGGAGGAAAGGCCGCCGTTGGCCTTGAACAGGGAATACGCGGCCCAGAAATAATCGTTGCCGTTGCCCTCGCCCCAGCTGTTGACCAGCAGGTAGGAGCCGCCGTTGAAGTTGTCGTCATAGCCGACGATGTCCAGGGCATGGCCGCCCTGGTTGCCCATGGCGGTGATGACCCTGCGGCCGCCCACGGTGGACATGTGCTTGTCGATGTCGTCGCTGTTCATCTGGAACACGAGCATGCCTCCAGTCGAGGAACCGTCCGCGTGATCGTACAGGTATTGCTTGATCAGTTCGTCGCTGCCGGCCTTGCTGGCGTCGATTTTATAGTACTCGCTGGCGCGGACCTTCATGGCGTTGTAGTACTTGGAATAGCCGCTGGCCCAGCCGCCGAAGTTGTTGCCCCAGGACATGCCGCCGAAATCGGTGGTGGACATGCCGCCCGTCGACTTCATGATGTCGAAGGCCTCCATGAACATCCAGCCGTCGCCGCCCTCGGATTCGTTGGCGCTGTTTAGGAAATGGTAGGTGTACTCGAAGGTGAACATGGGCATGCCGCCACTGGTGGTGATCCCTTGGGCCATCTGCTCTTCATAGGTATAGGCGTAGGAGACGGCGGACGCGTTGGCGCAGGCCCAACCGTTGATGCCCCACGAGCCGACCGGCGGCATCCACTTCTGCTTGGTGATGTCCGCGGTCGCGGGGAGCGGATGGGCGGTCCGGTCCTTGTACTGGGCGGGCAGGACGAAGTCCGGGATGGAGCTGAGCTTGGCGGCCGTAACGGGGCCGAATTGCTTGCGCACCGGCGAAGGCGTCTGGGACAACACCGGTATCAGGGTGCCGAGGATGAGGCTGGAAACGAGTAGGCTCCGTTTCATGGTTGCTCCTTTATGCGAAATCGTTTCGAAGCCGGACCGCGCCGTCGCGGCTCTTCAGGTGACGGATTCAGTTCGCCCGGTTTGCTCTGTCCGTCCAATCCGCTCAGTTCGTAAAAGTGAAGAACCCGGTTATGCGGGTTATGGTGGACGGCGGATAGTCGATGATCTTGAGCTTGACGCTGCGGCCCGCTTCGGCGAAGGGATAATCCGCCGGCACCCATTTGACCGTGTCCAGGCGTACGGCGCCCTTGCCGGGCTTGACCTTGTAGGGAGGCAACGATCCCCCGCGCATGCAATCCACGGCCCAGCATTTGCCGGAATCCGTGCTGAAGCTGATGTACAGTCCCGTGCGGTTGAAGAGCGTGGTGTCGATCTTCATGATGATGAGGGCCGTATCCGTGAGCTTGAGGCTCGCGCCCATCGAGGGGGAGACGATCTTGATTGAATCCGGCGCGGTGGCTACGGGAGCCGTGCTGGCCGGGTCGCAATGCATGAAGGACGTGGACAGGACGGCCATCAATCCGGCCATCGCCAACCCCTTTATGGAGAGAGGGATGGCGCGCGTGCGGAAGCGTGGGCCGAAGGCTGAATGGCTGGAATGCATGGACGGAAATCTCCTTGATACGGATTGGCCCTGGCTTGGACCGGAATCCTGTAGTCGGGACATGTTCGCCTCTGATCGGCATACACTTGACTTTCGCCCTGGGCCGCCTTTCGGCGACGACAACGGCAGGTCCCCACTCGCTACGTATGATGGCGGAAATTGTCGGATTCGCGTGACTGAATCCCATGCAAATATTTCACAATGCGTCCAACTTAAGGGTGGGGACGGGGTCAGGTATTAGGGTTACAAGTGCGAAATTAGCGGGGATTCAAGGAAATTGGAGGTTCATCCGGACCTCTTGGCGGATTCCGGGAACCGGAATCCCGTTTTCCACGGCGAAACGGTTTCTGGTGATTCCTGTCATCGGAGCAGCCGATCCGTAACCTGGCGGAGACCCAGCGAGGTCACGGCAACGCCTTCACGACACTCTATCGGAGGCCGCAGCACCCTTCCTGCGCGATCACGATCTTGCGATCCGCGCCGGGGAAATTCGACTTCAGGAAATAAACCCCCTCCGCCACATCGATCCGGTACGCGGCCGGGCCCTTGCCTTGCCGCACATAAACGCGATTGCCGGAAATGTCGTAGAGCGAGATCGCATGCCTGCCCAGGGCGGACACGCGCACGGTACGCCCCTCGACGACGAGGACGGATTTGTCGAACGCGAGGTTGCGGATTCCGGTGGAGCCCCGGCATTGGGATGCATCCGGGAATCGGGCCGCCGGATTGTAATTGGGATCGCTCGGGGTCATGCATCCGGCGACGGGTTTGCAATTGCCGGTGTATTCGATCCGGAACAGGCCCGTAGTCTCGTCTTTCGTGTATTGGAACTTGGCGTAATTCAACCTGTACATGGCGCCATCGGGACCTTGCCGCATGTCCAGGGAATTCGATTTCGTCAGGACGGACTTGAACAGATCGTCGCTCGCCTTGACGAAGGCTCCCTGCTTGTCGACTTCGATGGCGCGGATGAAGGACTGGTTCATATCGGACATGAAGAATTTCCCCTCGAAATGCGGGGGGAATTTGATCGTCGAGGGGTTTTTCGGATCGTACCGGTACATGTATCCGCCCACGGAGCATATCCAGTTGTCCATCCATTGGGTAGGCGGCAATCCGTATTGGTAGGTGCCGGGAACGGCTGGAGGCAAGGTATCGACCCCGATCCGGAAGGGCGAGCTGTTCACCGGGGCCAGCGGATTCTTTTCCTCCGATTTATCCATGGCATAGGGGTGATTGTTGCCGACGAAGTAGGACCAACCCTGGAAGCTGGGCTCGGTGATCAGCATGGTCTTCTCGGTTTTCCCCTCTACGGGGCAGTAATAACAGGCCGGAATCTTATGGCATTGCGCGCCGCATTCGGACGCTACGGCCCAACCCGTGGACGGATCCACCTGCACCGACATGGCATTGCGGAAGCCTTTGACATAGATCTCGGGCCGGACCAGGTTCTTGTCCGCATATTTGCCCGCGAGCACCGTTCTGTTCTGGTCCCGGAATTTTTTGCTCCAGTACTCGCCGAAGTTTCCTTTGGGAATCGTGTACGAGCCGTCCGGTTCCGGATGGATCTTCAAGAGGGAGCCGTATAGGGAATACGTATCGGTGGCATCGTGCTCGTCGCTGCTTTCCTTGTCGGAGGTGCTGTGCAGGGCGGAAGGCGTAAAGTCGGCATAGTCGTGGTCGCCGACGGCCACCCAGAGATTGCCCTTGTTGTCGAACTGGAGCCCGCCCCCGTTGTGGACATTCAGGCCTATCCGGGTATCGGGAATATCGAGCACCACCTTTTCGGAGGCGTTGTCGAGGGTGTTGTCCGCCTTGATGGTGAACCGCGAGATGCGGTATACCTTGACGCTCTTCGGGGACCAATAGAAATAGATCCAACGGTTGGTTTTGAAACCCGGATCGAGGGCGATACCCAGCAAGCCCGATTCCAGGTCGAACAGCACGTCCAACTGGCCCACCACGTGCATGGACTTGGCGGCCGCATCGTAATACTTGAGCTTGCCGGCGCGTTCGACGAAGTAGATGTTTACGTTGCCGCCGTCATCCTGGTAGAAATCCATCCGCATGGGTTCGTCCATGGTCGGATCCTCCGCCCGGGACAGGAGTTTGACCTGCCGGAAATCCCCGTCCTTGAGATCGCCGCAGCCGTTGAAGGTGGGGTATTGCGCCCACAGGGTTCCGGCCAGGCACGCCAATATCGCGAATACGGTTTTCATCATGATGTCCCCCAGAGTAACATTCAGGATACCTTAGGAGTTGGGCGCCGATGATGCCAATTCCGACCATGGGTTTAACCGGAATGATTACGGGTTTGCGGAATCCAACCGGAAAATCGCTTTTTTGATCGAACCCGGTCCGGGATTTCCGCTACCGGATTGCGATTTTCGCGTTCGGGATGGCAACATCCGCAAAGGGTTTTCCGTGGCCCGGCCATCCTGACAGGCATCGGGCGCCCTAGGACCGGTTTGCCGGCTAGGCTTCGCGTTCGGATGGCGGGACGCGGGCCGGATTTCTTGAGGAAAAACCGTTGCAAGGATCGCAACGGTTTTTCCGGGGACCCGGACTACGATTCGAGGTTCAGGCCCATAGGGAAGGCGGGTTCCGGTCCGCCATCAAAGCAGGTCCACTTTGCGGACCAAGGAGCCGCATGCGGGCATGGTATTCCCGAAGTAGGGATTCACCAAGACGGAATCCCGTTGCAGCCAGTCCGCCCCCTGATTGTTCCGCGCCATGGGACAGTGGAAAAGGAATGCCTTTCCCTGCGTCCCGGCTCCGAAATTATCCAAGGCCTCCACCATAAGCGGGGTGAAGTCGATGAAATGATCCCGCATGCCGGCGATGTCCGGAGACGAGGCCATCGGATGCAGAACGCCCATGAAGGACGCTTCCAGGCTGTCCCATGCGGACTTCGCCGCGCTGTCCAGGCCTTCGGTCTGGATAACATGCAGGATGCCGTGCATGGTGCCGAACGCCGCTTTTGCCCCTTCGAAATCGTCATGCGCCAGGGCCGATTCGATGTTCGCATACCCCTGATAAACCTTGTCCAATCCCGCTTTGAAGGAATCCGGGGCCGCGTAGGCGTGTCGAGGGGCGGCCGGAGCGGCAGCGGGTTTGGCTTCCGGTTT
>OBEQ011154067.1_pt1 | contig 36851 bp, 36 predicted proteins | sample 1670901 | NCBI WGS metagenome assembly OBEQ01 (sample SAMEA104232315, study PRJEB22302) | groundwater metagenome | biome: forest; feature: aquifer; material: groundwater | place: USA | collected 2011-08-07 | depth 5.4 m | reverse complement strand
GGGGGGAGCCCGGGCGCCCGCCCCCCGGCCGCCGGGGGGGGGCGGCGGGCGGGGCCCTCCCCGCCCAGCCGCTGGGACCCGGCCGCGCAGGCCGCGCTCGCCCGCCGGGCCGGCATGCGCTACGCGGTGCTCGTCACCCGGCACCACGACGGCTTCTGCCTGTGGGACACCGCGACCACCGGCTTCAAGTCCACCAACACGCCGGCCGGGCGCGACCTCGTGGCCGAGTGGGTGGACGCGTTCCGGGCCGAGGGCCTGCGGGTCGGGCTCTACTACTCGCTGCTCGACTGGCGCGTGCCCGCGTACTGGCACGGCCCTCACCACGATCCCGACGGGTGGGCGGGGTTCCGCGAGGTGGTGCACGCGCAGGTACGCGAGCTGCTCACCGGCTACGGCGCGCTCGCTGTGCTCTGGTACGACGGGTTTTGGCCGTGGCCGGGCGACGCCTGGGGCGCGGCCGAGCTCGAGACGACGGCCCGCGAGCTCCAGCCCGGGATCCTGATCAACGATCGTTCGGGCGTGCCGGGCGACTTCTCCACACCCGAGCAGGCGATCAGCGTGCTGCCCCCCTTCGGCCGTTGGGAGGCGTGCATGACGACGGCCGCGTACTGGGGCTGGCACGCCGGCGACCACCAGTGGAAGACGCCGGCCGAGATCGTGCGCAGCCTGGTGGCGTGCGCGGCGGGCGGTGGCAACCTCCTCCTCAACGTCGGCCCCGACCCCGAGGGCGCGGTGCCAGAGCCGGCCGCCGGGCTGCTGGAGTCGGTCGGGCGATGGTTGGTCGCGAACGGCGCGTCGGTCTACGGCACCACCCGGAGCCCGTTCCTCGCCACCGGTTTCGGAGCTGTGACGGCCCGGCCCGGCCGCCTCTATCTCCACTGCCTCGCGTGGCCCGTCGACGGTGAGGTCCGGCTGGGCTGGGTGGCGAACCGCGCGACCGCGGCCAGGTTGCTCGCCGACGGCGGGGCGCTGTCGGTGCGCCAGGACGGCGACGTGGTGACGGTGTCGGGCCTCCCACGCTCCGCGCCCGACCCGATCGACACGGTCATCGAGCTGGAGCTCGACGGCGGCCCTGCTGCCGTGCCCGGCGGATACGTCTGGTGGGGCGAGCCCGCGGAGTACTAGCGGAGCACGAGTGCAGCATTGGCGGAGGGAGTGGGATTTGAACCCACGGTGCCCGGAGGCACAATGGTTCTCGGTCGACCTCCAGGAGCACCTCAACGCCGCGCAGGACCACAACCTCGAGCTCAATCGGGCGGGTGTGAAGACGCAGAGTCAGACGGCGCCGAACGCGGTCGACGACCAGTAGTCGATCGTGACGGTGCTGGAAGTCCCGGCGGCGTGGTGCTCAACGCGAGCTCGTCCTCGCTCCGCGCGTAGGCCTCAGTTGAGGAGCGGGCAGTGGTTGCTCGCGACCTGGGCGAGGTTGTTCACGGGTGTGAACTGCAAGGTGTTGCGGTTGACCGCCCATCGGAACACCTGGGTGCCGCCGCTCACCGTCTGCGTCGTGACCTGGATGACGAAGGAGTCAGGGTTGCTACCGGACTCGAAGGACTTGGAGCTGCTGGTGCTGTCCTCGATGGGAGCGGGGAACGGGTAGCACTGCCGCGCGGCCTGGTCGACCTTGGCGGCTGCCCGCTCCTCGGCGCTCGGCCCCTGGGGCTGAGACGGTTGGGGGGCGGGCGGCAGGGTCGTCGCCGTGGTGGTGGTCGTGGTGGTGGGCGTCGGCGGCGGAGGCGTCGTCGGCCGATCAGTCGTGCCCGAGGTGCCACGCGGTCGGGTGAAGGACTGTCCGGTCGCCGGATCGACGAGTGTGAAGATGTCGATGACGATGGTCGTCTGCTGAATGACGGTGATGCTGGTCGGGCTGAACCTGCTCCAACGCGATCCCGTGTAGGTCGGTTCCGGGTACACGCGCCGACGCGTGAGCGGATTACCGCAGTAGCACTTGACGACGGGGAAGCCGTACTTGTCGACGAGCACGGCGGTGCCCGCCTCGAGGACCGCCGGGATCGTCGTGGCACGGCCGTTCTCGTAGCCGTGGTTGGTCACCGACACGTCCGCCCGCAAGACGACCGGTGTGAGCTCGTTCACGTAGCTGCGGATGCTCGTGGTGCTGATGCCGAGCACGTCGGCCCACGCCCGGCCCTTGTCGGGGTTCTGCTCGAGGAAGGTGACCATCTGCGTCGCGTCGCAGCTCGACCGGTTGAGCGTGCCCCCGTAGAGCCCGGGCGTGTTGCCCGCGAAGGTACCGGCCGACTGCGCGGGCGGGGTGACGTTGCCCTGGTCGGTGCCGACGCTCGGCATGAACGGGTTCTGGCCGGACGACGAGATCGGCTCAAGCATGACCGGCTGGGCCGACGCCTTGTCGTCGCCGGAGAACGCGACCGCGATGACGATGCCGAGGCCGACGAGCACGACGAGGAGGGCGATTGCGACCGCCTTCCAGGAAAGCGTGAAGCCGCCGCCCGCGCCTGCAGGCGTCGCGGCGTTCCCCGGAGGGCCGATGTACGGCCCGGGCGGTGGACCCGCGGCCGGCGGCGGACCCGGCGGCAGCGCGCTCATGGCCGTGCCTTCAGCATCATCGTCCCCGCCCCATAGCGCCCAGAAAGACACTACTCGGGCGAGGGGCCGACCGCACCGAAGTCGGATCGAGATCGAAGATCCCGAAGCGGGCGGCCGTGGTCTGCGGTAGACCTCTCCGCACGAGGGAGCGATGGCGGCGCGCGAGGTCGCGCTCCACGCACATCAGGACGGAGGTCCCGTTCGGCAACGGACGCAGCTACCGCAGCTCCGAGCCTGACCGGTGGCAAGCCCACGATCCCGACGCCTTGCTCGCGCTCCTGGGCAACGGCGAACCCCTCGCGCTCGACCACGGCTATCCCTGGCGCCTGATCGGACCCAACCGCCCGAGCGTTCTCGGAATCTCTCGCGCGCATGCCTACGAGCTCATCAGCCGTGACGAGCTCCCGCGGGATTCGTGGCGGAGGGAGTGGGATTTGAACCCACGGTGGGTTGCCCCACAATGGTTTTCGAGACCATCCGATTCGGCCGCTCTCGCATCCCTCCGGGCGGGAAGTCTACTGACGAGGTGAGGGGCGGCGGTCGGAGAAGAACCCGGTGAGCAAGGCGCCCGCGGCCTGGGCGTGCAACCCCGCGACCACCTCCATCTCGTGGTTGAGGCGCGGGTCGACGGCCAGGTTGTAGAGGCTCCCGCAGGCACCCGCCTTCGGGTCGGCCGCGCCGAAGGCGATCAGATCGATGCGGGCTGCGAGCGCGGCGCCCGCGCACATCGGGCACGGCTCGAGCGTGACGACCAGCGCGCAGCCGTCGAGCCGCCAGCTCCCGACCGCGGCCGCCGCGTCGCGCAGGGCGAGCACCTCGGCGTGGGCGGTGGGGTCGCCGGTGAGCTCGCGCTCGTTGTGCCGGCGGGCGAGGACGTCGCCGGTCTCCATGCGGACGACCAGCGCGCCGATGGGAACGTCGCCGTGCGGGATCGCCGCCCGCGCCTCGTCGAGCACGGTCTGCATGAGCTCGTCGAGGTGGTCGCGCTCCACGGGTCGTGCTCCTCCGATCGGTGGTCGTCGACGGGGAACCCGGCGGAGGGAGTGGGATTCGAACCCACGGTGAGTTGCCCCACACACGCTTTCCAAGCGTGCCGATTCGGCCGCTCTCGCATCCCTCCCGAGGCGGCGATCGTACAGAAGCGCGCGCCCGCCTCCACCCGCTCTGGCATCGCAGGCGAGCAATAGTTCCGCCTCTGCGACGCCAAAGCGTGTGTGGCGACGGGCGCTGGTAACCTGACGCTGCGGACCGTGCTAAGCGGGGAGCTCGTGGTGCCCTGTACCCCAAATCCACGTTCGGGGGGCCGAATTCCCGTCTGAGGCCGGGGCCGCCGCAAGGAAGGCGACTCGCACGAGGCGACGAAGGCCGGGTCCTGCGCAACGGAATCCCGCGAACCGAGTCAGGTCCGGAAGGAAGCAGCTCTCAGCGGGTCCTTCCGTGTGCCGCAGGGTGGCCTGGTCTGAGCCGAAGGCGAGCAGCGCGCCTCGCGGCGCCGGGTCGACGCCGGGTGCACGGTCCGCATCTCCCGGCCGTGAGTAAGGTCGCTGCGTGACCTTCCAGTCTCTCTACCGGAAGCACCGGCCGCAGCGCTTCGGTGAGCTGGTCGGCCAGGAACACGTCACCAGCGCGCTGCGCAACGCGGTGCGCGAGCGCCGCGTCGCGCACGCCTATCTCCTCTCCGGCCCGCGTGGCACCGGGAAGACCACCACAGCCCGCATCCTCGCGAAGGCGCTCAACTGCACCGCCCTCGGCGACGATGGCGAGCCCTGCGGGACCTGTGACAACTGCGTCGCCGTGGCCGAGGGACGCTTCGCCGATCTGGTCGAGCTCGACGCCGCCTCCAACAACGGCGTCGACGCGATCCGCGACCTGATCGAGCGTGTCCATCTCGGCCTGGGCGCGACCAGCGTCAAGAAGGTGTACCTCGTCGACGAGGTGCACATGCTCAGCACGGCGGCCTCCAACGCCCTCCTCAAGACGCTCGAGGAGCCACCCGGCCATGTGGTGTTCGTGCTCGCGACCACGAACCCGGAGAAGGTGCTGCCGACCATCCGGTCGCGCACGCAGCACTTCGAGTTCGGGCTCCTCACCGCGGAGCAGCTGATGGAGCACCTGTCGACGGTCCTGGTTCGTGAGGGCGTCGACGCCGATCCCGAGGCGCTCACGTTCGTGATCCGGAGGGCGAGCGGCTCGGCCCGCGACGCGCTCTCGCTGCTCGACCAGGCGCTGGCGCTCGGCACCGGCCGGCTCGAGCTGGCGCAGGTCGCGGAGGTCTTCGGGGGCGTGCCGTTCGAGAGGCGGGCCGTGTTGCTCGAGGCGATGGCGGCCGAGGACGTCGCCGGCGTGCTGGCCGGTGTCGCGGCGCTGCTCGAGTCGGGACACGAGCCGCGGCGCGTGGCCGACGATCTCCTCGCAGCGCTGCGCGACGCGTTCGTGGCCAACGCGGCGGCCGGGCGGGTTCGGCTCGAGGGCACGGAGGAGGAGCAGGCGCGGCTGCGCGAGCTGGGGGCGGCATTGGGAAACGCGACGTTGGTGCGCGCGCTCGAGGCGCTGGGCCGGGCGGTGGTCGACATGCGGGGCACCGAGGCCGCCGACCCTCGGCTCGTGCTCGAGATCGCGCTGGTGCGGCTCACCCGCCGCGACGCCGGACCGCCGCTCCAGGCACTCGCCGACCGCGTCGAGCGGCTCGAGAAGGCCCTCGACGCGCTGCGCTCCGGCGGGATTGCGGCCGATCGTGAGAGCACCACCACACCCGTGGAGCGCCCGCCCGCCCGCGGGCCGGGCGTCGCGCTCGGCGCGCTCCGTAGAGCGGCGGCGGCTGAACCGGTGCCGACCGCGCCGGACCTCGCGCCCGACCCCGTGCCGGTCGACCCCGCGCCGGTCGACCCCGCGCCGGTCGACCCCGCGCCGGTCGAGGAGACGCCGCGGCCCACGGTCGTCGCGGCCCCCGCGGTCGAGCTCGACGACGTGATCGTCGCGTGGTCGACGGTGCTCGCCGCGCTCCCCGTCGCGACGCGCACGGCGACGCAGGAGGCGCAGCCGATCGCGGTCGAGGGCGACGTGGTCGTGTTCGGCGTGCCGACTCGGGTCCTCGAGGCGGCCCGGCCGCGGTTCCAGAAGAACGCCCCCGCGATCCGGGAGGCGCTCGCGGAGCGGCTCGGCGTCGCGCCGCGTTTCCGTCTGGTGGCCCACGACGCCTTCTCGTCGGGAAGCGGGCCGCGCGTGGAGGTGGACCTCCGCAGCGACCCAGCGCCGCGCCGCTCGCAGTCCTCGCCGCCGCTCGACGAAATAGAGGACGCGATCGACCCGTCCGAGCTGGTCGACGCTCCTCACGAAGGTGGGGCGGTAGATTCGGTGACCCGTCTCGTGCAGACCTTCGGCGCCAGCGTGGTCGAGGAGCGACCGCGTGATGAGCACCACTAGGGAGCCGGTCGTGGCGAACCAGAAACAGCTCAACCAGATGATGCAGCAGATGCAGAAGATGCAGGCCGACATGGAGGCGGCGCAGGTGGCGTTGGCGGCCGAGACGGTCGAGGCGACCGCCGGCGGCGGCGTGGTCAAGGCGGTGGTGACGGGAGCGGGCGCGCTCCAATCGGTGTCGATCGCGCCGGAGGTGGTCGACCCCGACGACGTCGAGATGCTCGAGGACCTGGTCGTCGCCGCGGTGAGCGAGGCGCTGCGCCTGGCCCAGGAGCGCCAAGCCGAGCAGCTCGGCGGCGTCGCGGGCGGGCTCGATCTCGGTGGCCTCGGCGGCCTGCTCGGCTGAGCCGTTCTCGTCGCCGACCATGAGCAGCCCCTACGAGGGACCGGTCCAGTCGCTCATCGACGAGCTCGGCCGGCTCCCGGGAGTGGGCCCGAAGTCGGCCCAGCGCATCGCGTTCCATCTCCTGAAGGTCGCGCCCGAGGACGCGAAGCGTCTCGCTCGCGCGATCGTCGAGGCCAAGGACCGCGTGTCGTGGTGCAGGCGCTGCTTCAACTTCTCGGAGGGAGAGCTGTGCTCGTTCTGCCGCGACGAGCGGCGCGATCCCACCGTGCTCTGCGTGGTCGAGGATCCGCGCGACATCGTCGCGGTGGAGCGCACCCAGGAGTTCCGCGGTCGTTATCACGTGCTCCAAGGCGCGATCTCGCCGATCGAAGGGGTGGGGCCGGAGCAGCTGCGGGTGCGCGAGATGCTCGACCGCGTACGCGACGAGGGCGTGAAGGAGGTGATCCTCGCGACCAACCCCAACATCGAGGGCGAGGCGACCGCCATGTATCTCGCCCGTCTGCTCAAGCCGCTCGAGGTTCGCGTGACGCGTATCGCGAGCGGGCTCCCGGTGGGCGGCGACCTGGAGTACGCCGACGAGGTCACCCTCGGTCGCGCGCTCGAGGGCCGTCGCGAGGTGGAGGCGTAGGCGCGGCATATCGGCGAAGCGCGATCCGGGATCGCGAGCGGGTGGTGCGAGCTAGCATCGCCGCGTGCGCCAGTGCTTCCGTTGCGAGGAGCCGGTCGCCGACGACGTCGGGGTGTGCCCCAACTGCAAGAGCGCGCTCCCGAGGCCGGGGACCCCGTCGTCCGAAGAGGGATGGGACCACACAGCGCCGGCCCCCGAACGCCCTGCAGCCGTGGACCCCACCCCCGGACATGCCGGAGGGCGCGACCAGCTTCCCGAACCCGGCGAGCGCCTTCAGAGCCGGCGGATTCCGCCCGCCGGAGCTCCCGACCTACCTGCTCCAGTCGATTCTCGCGACCGTGCTCTGCTGCGTGCCGTTCGGCATCGTGGCGATCGTCAACGCCGCGCAGGTGAAGCCGAAGCTCGAAGCCGGCGACTACCCGGGCGCGAGGCATTGCTCGGCCCGGGCCCGCACCTGGAGCGTCGTCGCGCTCGTCGCCGGTCTGCTCCTCATCCCTATCGGGCTCGTGGCTCGGACGGGGATCTCGAGGTAGTCGTTGACGGGACGGTCGCGATTCCGGGACGATCGTGTCGTGCACGCGGCCGTTCCGACCACCCGCCACGTCGCTCATCCGATCGGCGCCCCGCTCGTCGCCGGGGCGCTCATGGCCGGAGGGTGCGTGGCGCTGGCCGTGGTCGACCCGAGCAACGGGCCGACGCTGTGCCCGCTCCGTGCGACCACTGGCCTGTGGTGTCCGCTCTGCGGAAGCACACGAGCGCTGCACCAGCTCTTCACGGGCCACGTGGGCGCGGCGTTTGGCTACAACCCGCTCACCACCTTCGTGGCGCCCATGCTCGCGTGGATGGTCTTCGCGGCGCTGGTCGCCACGTTCGGCGGGCCGACCTGGCGGACGCTCGAGCTGTCACCGCGCGCGACGCGCGTCCTGCTCGTCGTGCTGGTCGTGTTCGGCGTGCTCCGGAACCTGCCTGCGTTCGGCGCGCTCGCGCCCGGCTGACGCGAACGGGAGCGGCCCGGAGGCCGCCCCCGTTGTGTGTCGTCAGGTCAGTTGCCGATCAACCGGGCCAGGACTCGACCGGGTACGCGGACGTGGGGACGACATAGGTGGCGGCGACCTTGTCGTGCCAGGTCTGCTTCTCGGGATCCCACAGCATCCAGAGGTAGCCGAGGTAGCACGGGATGCCCGAGACGATGCGCATCAGATTGCGGACGAGCGCGCGGCCGCGGTCGATCGAGCTCCCGGTCTGGGCGTCGACGACCCGGATCTTCATCGCCCGCTTCCCGACGGTCTGACCGGACGGGCTGCCCTCGAAGTACACGTAGTACGCGATGCTGGCCAGCGCGAGCAGGAGACCGAGGACGAGGTTGATCCGAAACGCGATCGCGGTCACGATCCACACGATGACCGCATCGATGAGGATCGCGAGGAAGCGTGTGCCGAAGTCGGCCCTCGGCCCGGACGGCCCGCCAGCGGGCGGACCCGGCGTGGGATATCCCGACGGGGGCGGTGGCGAGGGCGGCGGAGGCGGAGGAGGAGGTGGCGGCGCTTGCGACATGGGCGCTCCCTTCGTTGAACGGCACGACGCTAGCCAGGTTCCGCGGCGCGAGCGCGGAGCACTCGGGTCGAACCGGAGCTATCCGCGCGCGGCCTTGGCGGCCACGATCCCCTCGAGCACCGCTTCGGGGTGCCAGCCGGTGGGGAGGCCGGCGATCTTGGGCCGGAGCCGCTCGGCCAGCTCCCAGCCGAGCCGGGCCCGTGCATCGGGAGCCAGGGCCCCTCTCCGCTCGAGGAAGCGCCGTACGGTCGCGAGCTCGTCGAGCGTCACGGCGCTCACGTCCCAGCCCAGGAAGGGCGCGTCGGGCGCGTAGGCCGCGGGCTGGAGGGTGGCCGGCGTGCCGACGGCGCGAGGTCGGTCACGGGTCACGACGGTGCCCGCGGCGAGGTCGCCGAGGCGCTGGTCGCGCCGGGTCGCGAGGATGCTGCCGACGCCGACCGGGCACAGCGGGAACGACACGAGGCTGAAGCCGTCCACCAAGCGCAGGAGGTTGCGCACGACGCTGGCGAGGAACGTGATCCGCCCGCCGCCGAGCCGCACGACCCGCAGGCCGAGCGCCGCCTTGCCGGGCGTGCGGCCCGAGTTGAGGATCTCGAACGCGACGTCGTAGCCGAAGACCACCAGGAACAGCACGATGAAGAAGAAGGCGAGCGCGAGCCCCTGGGCAACATCGGAGATGGCGGCGAGCACGAGCCCGGCGACGAGGAGCAGGCCGATCTGGACGAGGCCGTCGATGAGCCCGGCCAGGAAGCGCGTGCCCACGCCGGCCAGGTCCACCTCGAGGTCGATACCCTCGGGGGTCGCGATGGTCATGCGATCGTCGAAGACCACGACATGAAACTAGACAACTTCGCCCATGACGCTGGACAACTTGGCACATGAAGCTGGACAACTTCGTTCGTGATCGGCAGGAGGCGTGGGGCGAGCTCGACGCGCTGACGCGCGCGGCCCGGGGCCGGGCGGAGCGGCTCGGCGCGGCCGGGGTACGACGGCTCGGTGTGCTGTACCGCGCCGCGGTGGCCGACCTCGCGCTGGCTCGACGCCGGTTCCCGCAAGAGGGCGTCGTGGCGCGCGTGGACGACCTCGTCGCCCGGGCCCGGCGCCTCGTCTACGACGTCAAGCAGCACGAGGGCTCGCTGCTCGACTTCGTCACCACGGGCTACTGGCGTCGTGTGCGCGAGCGGCCCGTTCCGCTGCTGCTCGCCGCTGCGCTGCTGTTCGGCCCGTGGATCCTCGCCGCGGCATGGGCCGTCCGCGACCCCGCCGCCGCGCAGGAGGCCGTCCCCGCGGCGTACCGCTCGATCACCCAGCGCCGCGAGAGCGGCCGGAGCCTGGGCCTCTCCCCCGACCAGGAGGCCGCGTTCTCGAGCGAGATCTTCACCAACAACATCCGCGTCACGTTCATGGTGTTCGCGGCCGGCATCGCGGCCGGGCTCGGGTCGGCGCTCCTGCTCATCTACCAGGGGGTGCTGTTCGGCGCGATCACCGGGCTCGCGATCTGGGCCGGCAACGGCAGGCCGTTCTTCGAGCTCATCACCGCGCACGGCGTGCTCGAGCTGTCGTGCATCGTCGTGGCGGGTGCGGCCGGCTTCAGGCTGGGCTGGGCCATGGTGGACCCGGGTCGCCGCCGACGCGGCACGGCGGTCGTGGCGGAGGGGCGGCGCGCGGTCGAGATCGTGCTCGGCACCATGCCGTGGCTGGTGCTGGCCGGAATTGTCGAGGGCTTCGTGACCCCGGCCGGCCTCGGCCTCGGACCCGTGCTCGTGATCGGGCTCTCGCTCGGGGCGCTCTACTGGGGGCTGGTGCTCTGGCGCGGCCGCCCGGAATTGGAACCGGAGCCCGAGCCGCCGTATCCCGATGTGACCCGCCCCGATGTGACCGGCCGCGGTATCGGGGGCCCCGAAGCCCCCGCGCGGCCGGCCGTCAGAGCTGGCCTCGTGTCTTCGCCTTGAGGTAGGCCGCGACGCAGGCGGCGCCGAGCGATCCCGGAGCGGCCTCGACCACGTCCGCACCCACGCCGCGCAGCTGCGCCGCGACCAGGGCCCGCGCGTCGAGCACGTCGAGCGCGACCGCGGCTGCATACACGTCGCGCGTGCTTCGGGGCGGGGTGGCGACGCTGCTTCCGAGATCGGGGTCCGACACGCTCGCCACCACGACCGCATGGCGGCGCGCGAGATACGGGACAGCCTCCACGAGCGGGCGGGCGGCGACCTCCTCGAGGAGGTCGGTGAGCACGAGCACGAAGGCCCGCTTGCCGCCGGCCACGGTGCGGAACGCGAGCTCGTAGTCGGAGTCGACCCCGCGGGGCTCGAGGTCGAACACGGCCCGAACGACCCCGTCGCCACCACTGCGGCGAGGAGCGAGCCGCCGCCGGATCTCGGAGTCGAACGCGACCACGCCGCAGCGGTCCCCGACCTCGTCGGCCACGAGCGCCACCGCCGCCACCGCGTCGACCGCGGCATCGAGGCGGGTGCGATCCTCGATCGGCGCAGCCATCAGCCGCCCGCAGTCGACGACGCAGATCACGTCGCGGTCCTGCTCGACCCGGAACTGGTTGCTCATCGGGCGCCCGAGCCGCGCGGTGGCGCGCCAGTTGACCTGGCGGATGTCGTCGTCGGTGGTGTAGTCGCGGATCGACTCGAACTCGGTGCCGAGGCCGAGGGGACCACGGCTGAGCTGCCCCGGGTCACGGAACCGCCCCTTGCGCACGGCGAGCGCGAGCCTCCGGGCCGCGGGGAGGTCGGGGAACACGAGCACCTCGGCCGGGCCCGGCCCGGGTCGGGTCCACGCGGCCAGCCCGAGCGGCCCGGTCGCGCGCACGGCGACACCGGGAAGCTCGTGGCGGCCTCTCCGGCGCGGCACGAGCCGCGCGTCGATTCGACCGGTGGCCTCGGGCGGCTCGACGGCGAGGTCGGGCACGCGCGGCTGGCGCAGCCGGACGGTGAGGCCGCCGCGCCGGGCGCACTCCACGACGAGGGGACTGGTGACACCGCGTGAGAGTGTCGTCGCGACCTCGCGCGTCACCCGCGGAGCCTCCCGTGCCGCGATCGCGTCCACCACCGTGGCCGCGATCACGCCCACGGCGAGCAGCAGCGCGAGCGCGGGCGGGACGAAGATCGCGAGCACCGCGACCGCACCCAGCGACAGCGCAGCGCGTGGCGTGGGCCCCACCGGCGACGTGACCAGCGCGAGCAGCAGGAGCGCGCCCGCGATGACCAGGGCGAGCAGCGGGCCGCTCACCGGGGCACCGGCACCGAGGCCAGCGCGGCCCGTACGGCATCGTCGGGCCGGGACTGCTCGAGCTCCGCCTCCGGACGGAGCAGCAGCCGGTGGCGCAACACGGGCGCGGCCATCCAGGCCACGTCGTCGGGAGTCACGAAGTCGCGGCCGCTCAGGCGAGCCACCGCCTTCGAGGCCGCGAGCAGGTGCACCGCGGCACGGGGGCTCGCGCCGAGCGCCACGCTGGGCAGGTCGCGAGTCCGACGCACGACGGTCGACACGTAGGCCGCCACCTCGTCGGTCACGGTGGTCGCGTCCACCTCCGCGCGCGCGGCGCGGAGGACGTCGGCGCTCGCAACCGGCGCCACGTCGTCGAGCGTGGCCGGAGCGACCCCCCGGTGCGCGAGGTGGAGCATCGCCAGCTCGTCGGCCTCCGACGGGTAGCCGACGTCGACCTTCACGAGGAAGCGGTCGAGCTGGGCCTCCGGCAACGGGTAGGTGCCCTCGTACTCGATCGGGTTCTGGGTGGCGACCACGAGGAACGGGTCGGGCAGCGTGTGGGCCTTGCCGTCGACGGTCACCTGGCCCTCCTGCATCGCCTCGAGCAGCGCGGCCTGGGTCTTCGGGGGTGTGCGGTTGATCTCGTCGGCGAGCAGCACGTTCGTGAACACCGGTCCCGGCCGGAACGCCAGGTCCTGGCCGCGCAGCGTCATCGTGCCGGTGAGGTCGGAGGGGAGCATGTCGGGCGTGAACTGCACCCGCCGGAAGTCGACGCCGAGCGCGCGCGCGAGCGCGTTCGCCAGCAGTGTCTTGGCCACGCCGGGCACGCCCTCGAGCAACGCGTGCCCGCCGACCGCGGCCGCCACGAGCAGCCCGTCCACGGCATCGTCCTGGCCCACGACGACCTTGCGCACCTCGGTTGTCACGCGCGCTCGCAGGTCCTTCACAGGGTTCCTCCCTCGAGCCGGGCGAGGGCTCGGCCCGCGGCCAGCACCTCGTCGTCGGTCTGCAACGCGCCGGTCAGGGCCCGGATCTCGTCGTCGGGCCAGCCCAGCCCGCGCGCGAACGCGGCCAGCTCGTCGGTGCCCGCATCGGGGGCCAGCCCGCCCCGGCGGGCCAGCCCCGCCCGGGCCGCGGCCTGCAACGGGGCGAGCGAGCGCGTCGGGTCGCGCGTGCGCGACAACGTCGTCGCGAGTGCGTCGACGTACGCGCGCCGGGGCGGCGGCAGCGGCCGGGCGTCGTCCTCGGGCGGGCCGAGGCGGCGGCCCTTCGCCACCATCCCGACCAGCGCCGCCAGCACCAGGCCGCCGAGCGCGAGCTTCCAGCCGGTCGGGATGCGGCCGAGGCCGCGCGACCGACCGTATCCGTGCGCGCCCTCGGCGAACATCACCGGTCGGCTGGCGGCGAGGTCGAGCGCGAGGAGCGCGTTGTCGGCCCGATCAAGGAGGCGATTCTGGAGCGGCGACGGATCGGCGACGAGCACCGCGGTGCCGCGGCCGACGTCGCGTGCCAGAACGACGACGCTCCCGCCCGTCTCGACCAGGCGGCGGTCGTCGGGTTGGGTGCTCGTCCACGTGCCCTCGCCGGCCGTGCGCACGCGAGTCACGCCGGGGACCTCGTCGGGTGCGTTCCCAGGCCGGGCATCGCGGCCGGCGTGCGGTCGCCACCGCGGCGGGTCGTGTACCACCGCGCGCAACCAGGTTTGCGGGTCGTCGACGGAGCCGCCGGCGACGAGCCGGCCACCGCTCTCGACGAACCGGCGCAGCACGCCTCCCTCCTGGTCGTCGAGCTGGGTCGGGTCGACGACGATCAGCGTCTTCGATCGGTCGAGGTCGGCCTCGGTGAGATTGCCGCGCACCGTCTCCACGCGGGTACCGAACCGGGTGAGCAGGTCTCGGTAGGCGGCGAGGCCGCGCCCGCCGGTTGCCAGCGACGACCCGGTCGGCCCGCCGGGCGCTGGCCCGCCGGTAGCCGCCTCGAGCCCGGCGAGCAGCAGGTTGACGCCGACGACGAGCGCCAGCAGCACGATCCCCGCCCGGGCCGGGAGCGCGAGCGCGCGCCAACGGCCGCGCACGCCGCGCCGGGACGACGTGATCGCTGTCACCGGCTCTTCACCTCGGTGAGCACGCGTGACCAACCTCGGCGCGCGGCGTCGACGTCGGGTCGGGCGGGGACCCGACCTCCGTACGCGACCGCGTCGAACGTCGACGCGACGTCGTCGAAGGTGGGCATGCGCACCCGGCGCGCCACCTGGCCCGTCGTGATCGAGGGCCGGAGCTCGATCGCGCCGGCGCGATCGAGCCGGAGCAGACCCGCCCGGAACCGGTAGCGGATGGCTGCCTCGAGGGCTCCGGCCCGTTCGGCGTCGTCGGCCATGCGCTCGAGACGGTCGGCGTCGTTGATGGCGTCGAGGGTGTCGGGGGCGTGGTCCTCCTCGTCCTCATCACGCGACCGGCGCCGCGCGATGAGGACGCTCGCCAGGATGGCGAGCGCGAGCACGGCGAGCGTGACCACCACCCAGAAGACCGGCTTCATCGACCGTTGGCCGTGCACGACGATGCCGCCGCGGCGCGGGGTGGAGTTGCCGAACGTGTCGCGAAGCCAGTCGCCGATGCGCTTCTTCACACCGCGCAGCGGGTCGGGGAGCGACCGCGTCTTGAAGCGCCCCCCGGCGAGGATGTGCCGGGCCTGCACGCGGGCCTGCGACGCGTCCGGCCCACTTCCAGCGGGCGGAGCGGCCCCTGCGCCTCGATTCCCGGACCCCAGCGCGGCGGCGGGCAGCGCCACGAGCGCGACGCTCGCGAGCAGCAGCCCGCCGACGAGGGCCGCGGTCGTAACGCGGTGACGGGTGCTCACGCGGGCGGGGGCTGAGGGGGCGGGCGCGGCGGTCCCGATGGCTGCCCCGATGGCCGTGGTGCCGGCGGTGGTGCCGCTGGTGGTGCCGGCGTCGGCGTCCAGCCGGGGGGCGGCGGTGCATCGCCGGGCCGCGGCGGCGTGTAGCCGGGCGGCGGCGGAGGCGAGATGCTTCCCGGCCCCACCACCGTTGGGCCCACCCGCTGCGCGAGCACCTGGAGATCGAAGCCTTCCTTGCGGATGCGGAGGTCGAAGTAGACGACGGCGATCAGCGCGACGACGAACGGACTGATGATCACGCTGGTCACGAGGCCGATGATGGCTGACGCGGTGAGGAACACGACCCCGTTGTTGAGCACGCGCGCGTAGAAGAGCGCGAGCAGCGGACTGGTGAAGAACAGCCCCACGATGGTCTTGAGGAGCCAGCCGAGGGACAAGACCCAGAACGTCGCCCACCAGCGCCCGCTCACGAGGCGCCACGAGCGGCCCAGTGCGGTGGTGGGCTTCGCGCCCTCCACCATGAGCGCCGGTACCGACATCGACCACGCCACCGCCAGCCAGATGGACGCGATGCCACACGTCACGAGGCCGGCGGAGAGACCGAGGATCCCGAGCAACCCGAGCCCCAGCAGCGACCAGAAGCGGCCGCCGGCCGACCGGAGCGACAGGGAGGCGTCGGACTCCTCGCCCAGATAGCTCGACGCGATGAGGCGCATGCACACCGCGATCGTGAAGGTCAGGGCGAGGAACTGGATCGCCGTCGCCACGCCGCTGCCGGAGAGCGACGTCGCGGCGGCGGTGCGACCCATCGTGACCGATTGGCTCGTCGAGCTGGATTGGAGTCGGAGCCGGCTGAGGTCGGGAGTGCTGGCGAGCTGGATCACCAAGGTGAGGACGGCCTGCGGCACCGCCACCACCGCGGCCAGCTTGACCAGCGCTCCGAAGTGCCGTCGGTAGATGCGGGCGGCTGCGTCGAGCAGCTCGCCGGTGCGGAGGGCGCGCAGCTCGGCCGGATCCACCGCATCACGTTATCCCCGGGCCGCCGGCCGTCAGTGTGGGCCTCCGGGTGTGGTTGCCGTCGGTGACACCGAGCTCCGGGTCAGAGCGCGCGCACGACGGCGGCGTCGCCTTGCCCGCCCCCGCCGCAGAGCGCGGCGGCCCCGAGCCCGCCACCGCGGCGCCGGAGCTCGTTGACGAGCGTGAGCACGACGCGCGTGCCCGACATCCCGATGGGGTGACCGAGGGCGATGGCGCCGCCGTTGACGTTGACGACGTCGTCGGTGATCCCGAGGTCGCGCATCGAGGCGATGCCGACTGCAGCGAAGGCCTCGTTGAGCTCGAAGAGGTCGACGTCGCGTAGCGAGACGTCGGCGACCTCGAGCGCGCGTTTGATGGCGCGCGACGGCTGTGTGAGCAGCGACGGGTCGGGTCCGGCCACCATGCCGAAGCCGATGAGCTCCGCGATCGGCGTGGCGCCGAGCTCCTCGGCCTTCTCGCGGCTCGTGACGATCACCGCGGCCGCGCCGTCGGAGATCTGTGACGCGTTGCCCGCTGTGATGCTGCCGTCCTTGGCGAACGCGGGGCGCAGGCCCGCCAGCGACTCCGCTGTGGTGCCCGGCCGAATGCCCTCGTCGTTCTCGACCAGGATCGGGTCGCCCTTGCGCTGCGGGACCGGTACCGGCGCGATCTCCTCGGCCAGCCTGCCCTCCTTCATCGCCACCGCGGCCCGCTCGTGGCTCTTGGCCGCGAGCTCGTCCTGCATCTCACGCGTGATGCCGCCGAACTGGCCGCAGTACCTCTCGGTGCCCGCGCCCATGTGCACGGCGTCGAACGCGCACCACAGGCCGTCGTTGACGAGCGAGTCCACCAGCTCGTCGTTGCCCATGCGGTAGCCGGCGCGCGCGCCCGGGAGAAGGTAGGGAGACTGCGTCATCGACTCCATGCCCCCGGCCACCACCACCTCGGCGTCGCCACTGCTGACCATCTGGTCGGCGAGGTAGATCGCGTTGATCCCGGAGAGGCAGACCTTGTTGATCGTCATGGCCGGCACCGTCATGGGGATGCCCGCCTTCGCCGCGGCCTGCCGGGCCGTGATCTGGCCCTGACCGGCCTGGAGCACGTGCCCCATGAGCACGTAGTCGACCTGCTCGGGGCCGATCCCGGCCCGCTCGAGCGCGGCCTCGATGGCGATGCCACCGAGGTCCATGGCGCTGAAGCCCGCCAGCGCGCCCGACAGCTTGCCGATCGGTGTGCGGGCCGACGAGACGATCACGGATCCGGGCATGGCTCCTCCCCAGGGAACGAAAGAGTTACCGGATGGTAGTCGTGATGCGGTGGGTGGAGCCCGGCGACGCACCCCCGGTACGGTCGCGCCCATGACCACGCAGATCGACGCCATCCGCACCGCCGTCCTCGAGGGCGCCCCGGCCGACGACGTCGCCGCGCTCCCGCTGCCCGAGGCCTTCCGGGCCGCGGTGATCCGGGCCGAGGAGCAGGAGATGTTCGCCGGCCTCCCGTCGGAGGAGAAGGACCCGCGCAAGTCGACACACGTCGAGGAGGTGCCGCTCCCGGAGCTCGCGCCCGACGAGGCCTACGTGGCCGTGATGGCCAGCTCGATCAACTTCAACACCGTGTGGACGACCATCTTCGAGCCGCTCCCCACGTTCGGCTTCCTCCAACGGCTCGGCAAGGAGAGCGTGTGGGGCAAGCGCCACGACCAGCCGTTCCACGTGATGGGAAGCGACGCTGCCGGCGTGGTGCTGCGGGTGGGATCGGCCGTGCGCAACTGGAAGCCGGGCGACGCCGTCACCGTGCACTGCAACTACGTCGACGACCAGGACCCGAGCTCGCACGACGACGCGATGCTCGCCACCAACCAGCGCATCTGGGGCTTCGAGTCCAACTTCGGCGGGCTGGCCGAGATCGCGCTGGTGCGGGCCAACCAGCTCATGCCGAAGCCGGGCCACCTCACCTGGGAGGAGGCCGCCGTCAACGCCCTCACCAACTCGACCAGCTACCGCATGATCGTGAGCCCCAACGGCGCGCAGATGACGCAGGGGCAGACGGTGCTGGTGTGGGGCGCGAGCGGAGGCATCGGCGCGTACGCGTGCCAGTACGTGCTCAACGGTGGAGGCACGCCGGTGGGCGTGGTGTCGTCACCCGAGCGCGCGGCCGTGCTCCACGAGATGGGCGTCGAGGCCGTGATCGACCGCAAGGCCGAGGGCTACAAGTTCTGGGCCGACGAGCACACCCAGGACCCGGCCGAGTGGCGCCGGTTCGGCAAGAGGATCCGTGAGCTCGCCGGCACCGACCCCGACATCGTGTTCGAGCACCCGGGCCGCCAGACCATGGGCGCGTCGGTGTTCGTGTGTAGCCGGGGCGGGATGATCATCACGTGCGCGGCCACGTCGGGCTTCACGATCGAGTACGACAACCGCTACCTCTGGATGATGCTGAAGACCCTCAAGGGCTGCCACTTCGCGAACTACCGCGAGGCGTGGGAGGCCAACCGGCTCGTGTGCGAGGGCCGGATCCATCCCACGCTGTCGTCGGTGTTCACGCTCGAGCAGACGGGCGAGGCCGCGTACCAGGTGCACCACAACCTGCACGAGGGCAAGCTCGGCGTCCTGTGCCTCGCGCCCGAGGAAGGACTCGGCGTGACCGACCCCGCGACGCGCGAGCGCCTGCTCCCGAAGATCACCCTCTTCCGCCGTCACCGTGGATGAGTGAGAAGAGCGTCGTGCTCACCGAGATCGACCACGTCGCCATCGCCGTCAACGACCTCGAGGCGGCCATCGCCTACTACCGGAACACGTTCGGCTGCAAGGTGGAGCACCGCGAGGTCGTCGAGCAGGACGGGGTCGAGGAAGCGCTGCTCGAGGTGGCCGACTCCTACATCCAGCTGCTCACGCCGGTACGTGACGACTCGCCGGTCGCGAAGTATCTCGCGACCAGGGGCGAGGGCATCCACCACGTCGGCTACCGAGTGGCGTCGTGTGCCGAGGCCCTGGCCCGGGTGAAGGCCGAGGGCCACCGGGTGATCGACGAGATGCCCCGGCCCGGGAGCCGGGGCACGACCGTCGCCTTCGTCCACCCGAAGACCGCCTTCGGCACTCTCATCGAGCTGGTCGAGGAGTAGCGCCCGGCGGGCCACCGCCCCCACGGCGCGACCTTCCGCGCATGAGGTGCGGTCTCCGGACCTCATGCGCGGAACCTCGGGGGAAGGGGCCGCTACGCTCGACCGCATGGCCGTCGACGAATCGGAGATCGAGGGCGCCGAGCTGGCCAGCGCGCAGGGAGAGAGCGCCGGCGGTCCGGTCGCGCCCGTGCCGCACCCGATCGAGGAGCGGCTCGAGCAGCTGGCCGAGCTGCGCGAGCAGGCGCTGCACGCGGGCAGCGAGGCCGCCGTCGAACGCCAGCACGAGCGGGGAAAGCTCACCGCCCGCGAGCGCATCGATCTGCTCCTCGACGACGGCAGCTTCATCGAGCTCGACATGCTGGCCCGCCACCGGGCCCACGGCTTCGGCATCGAGAACACCCGCCCGCTCACCGACGGCGTCGTCACCGGCTGGGGCACCGTCGACGGCCGGAAGGTGTTTGTGTTCTCGCAGGACTTCACCGTGTTCGGCGGTGCGCTGGGCGAGGTGTACGCCGAGAAGATCCACAAGGTGATGGACCTGGCCGAGTCGGTGGGCGCGCCCATCGTGGGGCTCAACGACGGGGCCGGTGCCCGAATCCAGGAGGGCGTTGTCTCGCTCGCGTCCTACGGCGGCATCTTCTTGCGCAACGTGAAGGCATCGGGCGTGATCCCCCAGATCAGCGTGATCCTCGGGCCGTGCGCGGGCGGCGCGGTGTACTCGCCGGCCATGACCGACTTCATCTTCATGGTGAAGGGCACGTCGCAGATGTTCATCACCGGCCCCGACGTCGTGAAGACGGTCACCGGCGAGGACGTCACCCAGGACGAGCTGGGCGGCGCGATGACCCACGCGTCGAAGTCGGGCGTGGCGACCTTCGTGTTCGACGACGAGACGACCTGCCTCGAGCAGGTGCGTTACCTCCTCTCGTTCCTTCCGGCCAACAACCTCGAGGACCCGCCCCACTACCGGCCCGACGACGATCCGGATCGCCGGTGCGAATCGATCGTGGAGCTCATCCCCGACGCGCCGAACAAGCCCTACGACATGAAGAAGGTCGTCGCCGAGGTCGTCGACGACGGCGAGTTCTTCGAGGTGAACTCGTTCTGGGCCATGAACATCGTGTGCGGATTCGCCCGGGTCGACGGCCACGTGGTCGGCATCGTCGGCAACCAGCCCCAGGTGCTGGCCGGCTGTCTCGACATCGAGGCGGCCGAGAAGGCGGCTCGGTTCGTGCGCACGTGCGACGCCTTCAACGTCCCGCTCGTCACCTTCGTCGACGTGCCCGGCTTCCTCCCCGGCACCGACCAGGAGTACGGGGGCATCATCCGCCACGGGGCGAAGCTCCTCTACGCGTACTGCGAGTCCACCGTGCCCCGGGTGCAGTTCATCACCCGCAAGGGCTATGGCGGCGCCTACGTGGTCATGAACTCGAAGTCGATCGGTGCCGACCTGGCGTTCGCGTGGCCGTCGGCCGAGATCGCGGTGATGGGCCCCGACGCGGCGGTCAACGTGATCTTCCGCAAGGAGCTCGAGGCCGCGGGCGCGTCGGCCGACTCGCGGCGCGCCGAGCTCATCGAGGACTACACGGAGCGCTTCGCCAACCCGTACAGCGCGGCCGAGCGCGGCTACGTCGACGATGTGATCGACCCGCGTGACACGCGCCGGGTGCTCGTGCGCTCGCTCGAGATGCTGCGCACCAAGAAGGAGAAGCTGCCGCAGCGCAAGCACGGGAACGTGCCCCTGTGAGCCGGCGGGGCCCGGTGCTGCGGTCGATCTCGCCCGAGGCGACGCCCGACGAGGTGGCCGCGATCGTGGCTGCCCTCTCCGTATTGCAGGCGTCGGCCGGGCCGTGTGCCGACGCCGAGGGTGCAACCTGGGTGCGCGCGTCGCGCCTCTCGGCGCGGCGGGCCGGGCTCATGCGCGGGCCGTGGCGACTCTCGGGCCGCGTCGCCCGGCGGGCCCGCGCCTGAGGTCCGTCGGCGCTACCGTGCCCGAGATCCGCCATCCGGAGCTCATCAGCGTCGGCACCGACGAGGTCGCCGTCACCTTCGTGACCGACCCCGACGTGCGGGTCACGACGCGCATCGGCGAGCGGGAGGTCACCACCACGGGGCCGTTCCACGCGGCCCGGGTCACCGGCCTGCGCCCCGACACCTCCTACGAGGTCGAGGTGGAGGGCACAGAGCCCGCCGAGCATCTCCCCTCCGAGGCCCGCACCCTCGCGCGCCCGCCCGGACGGCTGCTGGCGACGATCGCCACCGCGAACGACGTGCACTTCGGCGAGGTCGAGTGCGGGCGCGTCGGAACCGTGCTCGACGACGAGGTCGGCCCGGTGCTCACGGCCGAGCCCGGTGAGCCGCCCTACCCGGAGGTGATGAACCGGGCCGTCGTCGCGGAGATGCAGGCCCTCGACCCCGACGTCGTGGTCGTGAAGGGCGACCTCACCGACCGCGGCACGCACGAGGAGTACGAGGCGTTCCTCACCGCCTACGGCGAGCTGGGCTCTCGGCTCCGTCACGTGCGCGGCAACCACGACGCGATGGTCGACCCCGCCATCGCCGCGGGCGAGGCGCCGTTCTCGATTGAGCTCCCCGGCGTGACCCTCGCCGTGCTCGACACGGTCGAGCCGGGCATCGACCGGGGCCGGCTCACGGCCGTGCAACTCGCCTGGCTCGCCGACCTCGCCGCGGAGGCCACCACGCCCGTGTTGGTGTTCGGCCATCACCATCCGTGGGATCCGCGTTCGCGGACGCGCTCGGCAACCTACTTCGGCATCAATCCCGACGACAGCGACGCGCTCGTCGCCGTGATCAGCCGGCGTGAGGCCATCGCCGGCTACTTCGCCGGGCACACGCATCGCAACCGGGTCCGCCGGTTCCCACAGGCCCGGGGCGTCCCGATCGCGGAGGTGGCCTGCACCAAGGACTACCCGGGCTCGTGGGCCGAGTACCGCGTGTACGAGGGTGGGTACACGCAGGTGGTCCGGCGCGTCAGCGAGCCGGCCGCGATGGCCTGGAGCGAGAAGACCCGACACATGTTCGCGGGTCTCTATCGCGACTACGCCCTGGGCCGGCTGACCGACCGCTGCTTCATGCAGGGCTTCTAGCGCCGCGCCCGCACGCAGCCGTCCCGAGGAGGGTCGGAAGAGAAGCCCGACGGTGTCGGGGCCCCAACGGCCTCCTCGGGACGTGTCTGGGCATTGTGCACCATCGCCCACCGGTTTTCCAGAGAGGCCTGTGGATAACTCGTGGCACGGGACGGCCCCGTCCGGCGCGGGACCGCTGCCCCGGACGACGCTCGGGTGCGACGATGGAGGAGGCTCATCCACAGGGGGCGCGGTGGCCGAGATGACGAGCGAGGAGCTGGCCCGCAGGATCGAGGGCCAGACGGTGGCGACCCGGTTCCGCGCGACGGTGCAGCGCCAGCCCGACGCGGTGGCGTTGCGCTGGCGGGAGGGCGACGGGTGGTGCGAGTGGACGTGGGCCGACTACGCCGCGCGTGCCACCCGGCTCACCGCCGCCCTGGCCGGCCTCGGCGTGTCACGTGGTGACCGCGTCGTGCTGATGATGCGCAACCGGCCCGAGTTCCACGTGGCCGACATGGCCGTGCTCCTGCTCGGTGCCACGCCCATCTCGATCTACAACTCGTCGGCCCCGGAGCAAGTGCGCTACCTCGTGGGCCACTGCCGCGCCACCGTCGGTGTCTTCGAGGGTCTCGACTACCTCGGGAAGGTCCTCGAGGTGCGGCGCGACCTTCCCGCCCTCGCGCACGTCGCGGTGATCGACGATCCGAAGGGCCGCGCCCCGTCCGATGTTCTTCGCTGGGACGACCTTCTCGCTGCGCCACCGGTCGACCTCGACTCCGCTGCCGACACCGCGCAGCCGGCCGACCTCGCCACCGTCATCTACACGTCGGGCACGACCGGGCCGCCCAAGGGCGTGATGCTCGACCACGCGAACGTGTGCTGGACCGCCGAGAGCCTGCGGCTCGCGCTCGCCGAGGAGATGACGCCCGAGGGTCGCCGCCTCGTGTCGTACCTCCCCATGGCCCACATCGCGGAGCGCATGACGTCGCATTACCAGGGCGTGTCGTTCGGCTACGAGGTGACCACCTGTCCGGAGCCGGGCCAGATCGCGAGCTATCTCACCGAGGTGCGCCCCGAGGTGCTGTTCGCCGTGCCGCGCGTGTGGGAGAAGATCCACGCCGGGGTGCAGGCGGTGTTGGCCGGCGACGCCGGGCGCAGGGTGGCGTTCGAGCGTGCGCTCGAGGTGGGAGGCCGTGCCGCCGAGTGCCGGGCCCGCGGTGAGGAGCTCCCGGCCGACCTCCGGCCCGCGTTCGAGCAGACGGAGGCCGAGACGCTCCGGCCCGTGCGCGAGCTGCTCGGGCTCGACCAGGTGGTCGCCGGGATCAGCGGCGCGGCGCCGATCCCGCGCGAGGTGTTCGACTTCTTTCGCGCTCTGGGCGTGCCGCTCTCCGAGATCTACGGGCTGTCGGAGACGTCGGGCCCGATGACCTGGGAGCCGTTCCGCGTCCGCCCCGGCACCGTCGGCCCACCCATCGCCGGCTGCGAGGTGCGCCTGGCCGACGACGGCGAGGTGATCTGCCGGGGCGGCAACGTGTTCCGCGGCTACCTCGAGGACCCAGAGCGCACCGCGGACGCGATCGACACCGACGGCTGGTTTCACAGCGGCGACGTCGGCGTGTTCGACGAGGCCGGCTTTCTCACGATCGTCGACCGCAAGAAGGAGCTCATCATCACCGCGGGAGGCAAGAACATCTCGCCCGCCAACCTCGAGGCCGCGTTGAAGGCCCATCCCCTCATCGGGCAGGCGTGCGTGATCGGCGATGGGCGACCCTTCGTGGCCGCGCTGCTCGTGCTCGATCCGGAGGTGGCGCCCGCGTGGGCGAAACAGCACGGTCTCGAGGCAGCCACGCTCGCGGCGCTGGCGGAGAGTCCCGAGGTGCGGGCCGAGCTGCAGCACGGCGTGGACAACGCCAACGCGGCGTTCTCGCAGGTCGAGCGGGTCAAGCGGTTCGTGATCCTGCACGACGAGTGGATGCCCGACTCCGTGGAGCTCACGCCGACGATGAAGCTCAAGCGCCGCGGCATCCACTCGAAGTACGCCGGCGAGATCGAGTCGCTCTACCGCTAGCAGCTCTGGCGTCACAGAGCCCTCGAATACAGGGGCGTAGTGACGCCAAAGCGTTTGGGGGCTCAGTCGACCCGCGCGATCTCCACGTGGTCGCGCCCGTGTGCACGAGCAGTCTCGAGCGCGCGCCGGGCCATGTCCATCAGCTCGGTTCCGCCGAGCGCGTGCGACGGGTAGCACGCGATACCGGCCGAGATGGTGAGCGAGTCACCCACCGGGCTGCCGTGGAGCGTGCCCCGCACGCGCTCGGCGGCCCACACCGCACCCGACTCGGCGGTGTCCTCGAGCACGGCCGCGGCCATGGTCTCGCCCACCCGGCACGCCATGTCGCACTCGCGCAGCGTACGGTTCACGACGTCGCCGAGCACGCCCAGCGCCTGGTCGCGCACATCGTTGTCGTGGTCGCCGAGGCCGTCGAGCTCGAAGAGCACGATCGACACGGGCTGGAGCTGGCGGCGTGCGGCCGCCACCCGCTGCTGCACGATCACGGGGAAGAACTCCTCGTCGAGGAGGCCGGAGACCGGGTCGAAGACGGGCTCGCGGCCCGGCAGTCGCACCTCGGGCTCGCGCTCCTCGTCGACCGCGCTCCTGCGGGTCGCCTCCTCGGCGAAGATCGCGGCCAGCGCGTCGAGCTCGCGGCGCAGGCGCCGCTGATCGCCCACGGCCTCGGCCAGCGCGCGCTCGTTGGCCTTTGCCTTCGCGGCGATAGCGGCCCCGGCGATGCCCGCGCCCATTGCCGCGATGCCGGCGGCCACGCCGAGCAGCGGCGCGTCGAAGACGACCGCGAGCACGCCGCACGTGAGTGCAGTGAAGGCCGCAACGACCGAGAGCACGAGCCGCCGATCCATCATCCAGTATCCATCGGCTGTTCGCGTGCTCCCCGTGAGCCGTTTTCGCCGCGTCGGCGCCGGATGGCCAGATCGGCGATGTCGGCCATGATCTGCGAGAGTCGGAAGTCCTTGGGGGTGTAGACCCGGGCCACGCCTGCCCGGGCCAGCAGGGGCTGGTCGGCCTCGGGGATGATGCCGCCCACCACGACCGGGACGTCGACGCCGGCGTCGCGCAGGAGCCGGACCGTCTCGGGCACCAGCTCGAGGTGCGAGCCGGAGAGGATCGACAGCCCGACCACGTCGACGTCCTCGTCACGTGCCGCCGCCGCGATCTGGGCCGGGGTCAGGCGGATCCCCTGGTAGACGACTTCCATGCCCGCGTCGCGCGCCGCGACCGCGATCTGTTCCGCGCCGTTGGAGTGACCATCGAGGCCGGGCTTGCCCACGAGCATCCGGATCGGCCCACCCAGCTCGCGCGCCGCGATCTGGACCCGCTCGCGCACCGCAAGCATGCCGTCGCCGGGCGCGCTCGCGACACTCCCCACGCCGGTGGGCGCGCGGTACTCGCCGAACACGTCGCGCAGCGCGCCGGCCCACTCGCCCACGGTGCCGCCCGCCTCCGCGAGCTCGATGGTGAGTGGCATGAGATTGGCCGTGGTGCTCGCGGCGTCGCGCAGCCGATCGAGCACCCCCGTGACCATCTCGGCATCGCGCTGCGCGCGCCAGCGTTCGAGGTGGTCGATCTGCTCCTGCTCGGCGGCCGGGTCGAGCACGAGGATCGCAGCCTCGCCGCCGACCGCCTCGACCAGCGGCGACGGCTCGGTCTCGGTGAAGCAGTTCACGCCCACAACCGGGATGTCGCCCGACTCGATCCGCCGCACCCGCTCCGCGTGCGACTGTACGAGGCGGCCCTTGATGGGGTCGATCATGGCGAACGCGCCCCCACCGTCGAGCACCCACTCGAGCTCGGCCTGGGCCGCGTCGACGAGCTCGGTCGTCTTTGCCTCCACCACCTTCGAGCCGTCGAACAGGTCTTCGTACTCGAGGAGGTCGGTCTCGAACGCGAGCACCTGCTGGATTCGCAGCGACCACTGCTGGTCCCACGGTCGGGGCAGGCCCAGGGCCTCGTTCCAGCAGGGGAGCTGGACGGCCCGGGCCCGGGCGTCCTTCGACAGGGTCACGCCGAGCATCTCGAGCACGATGCGTTGGACGTTGTTCTCCGACTGTGCCTCGGTGAGCCCGAGCGAGTTCACCTGCACGCCGTAGCGAAACCGCCGGAGCCTCTCGTCGGTGACGCCGTAACGCTCGAGACAGATGCGGTCCCACAGGCGTGTGAAGGCCCGCATCTTGCACGTCTCCTCGACGAAGCGGATGCCGACGTCGATGAAGAACGAGATCCGGCCGACCACGTCCGGCATCTCGTCGCCGGTGACCTGCCCCGACTCGCGCACGGCGTCGAGCACGCCGATCGCCGTGGCCAGCCCGTAGGCCAGCTCCTGCACGGGCGTGGCCCCCGCCTCCTGGAGGTGGTACGGGCAGACGTTGATCGGGTTCCACTGTGGAACGTGACGGACCGCGTGCGTGATCAGGTCGACGGTGAGCCGCTTCGAGGGCTCGGGCCCGAAGATGTAGGTGCCGCGCGACAGGTACTCCTTGACGATGTCGTTCTGCGTAGTGCCGGCCAGCAGGGCCGGGTCGACGCCCTGCTCGCGGGCGAGCGCGACGTACATCGCCAGCAGCCACATCGCGGTGGCGTTGATCGTCATCGAGGTGTTCATCTCGTCGAGCGGGATGTCCTCGAAGAGCGTGCGCATCTCGCCGAGGTGGGGGACGGGCACGCCCACCTTGCCCACCTCGCCCCGGGCCAGTGGGTGGTCGGGGTCGTAGCCGGTCTGGGTGGGGAGGTCGAAGGCGACCGAGAGGCCGGTCTGGCCCTTGGCCAGGTTCGACCGGTACAGCTCGTTCGACGCGCGCGCCGACGAGTGGCCCGAGTAGGTGCGCATCAGCCACGGTGGGTCGCGCTGTGCCATGGCTCCATTGTCCCCGGCCCGCGGCCGCAGTGTCACATGGGGCGACCCGCGCGGCTACTTCCGGTAGTCGTAGAAGCCCTGGCGGCTCTTCCGCCCGAAGCGCTCGGCGCTCACCATCCGCCTGAGCAGCGGGGCCGGCGAGTAGTTGGGGTCCTTGAACTCCGCGTAGAGGGCCTCGAGGATCGAGAGGCTCGTGTCGAGGCCGACCAGGTCGAGCAGCTCGAGCGGGCCCATCGGGAAGTTGCAGCCGCCCTTCATCGCGGCGTCGATGTCGTCGCGGCTCGCGACTCCCGCGTCGAGCAGCTTGACCGCGTTGTTCAAGTAGGGGAAGAGCAGCGCGTTCACGATGAAGCCGGCCTGGTCCTTCACAGTGACCGGGCTCTTGCCGCACGCCTCGGCGAAGGATCGCGCGATCGCGGCCGTCTCGTCGGACGTCGTGATCGCCCGCACCACCTCCACCAGCGGCATCATCGGTGCCGGGTTGAAGAAGTGGATGCCACACACCTGGTCGGGGCGCGTGGTCTCCATCGCCATCTCGATCACGGGAAGTGTCGACGTGTTGGTGGCGAGGATCGCTGCCTGCTGACAGATCCGGTCGAGCTCGTTGAAGAGGTGCTTCTTGACGTCGAGCTCCTCGACGATCGACTCGAGCACGAGGTCGCACTCGGCCAGCTCGCCTAGGTCGGTGACGGCTCGCACCCGGCCGAGCACGGCGTCGCGCTCCGCTTCGTCGATCCGTTGCTTCTCGACCTGGCGGGCGAGCGACTTCTCGAGGCCGGCGACCATCGCGTCGGCGGTGACCTGCGACCGGCTGCGCAGCACGACCTCGAAGCCGGCCTTGGCCGCGACCTCAGCGATGCCCGAGCCCATGATCCCGGAGCCGACCACCCCCAAGCGCTTGACCGTCATCACGTGGACCCCCCGGAAGAGCGAGACCGTGAGGTTACCGACCGGTACGAGCAGGGCGCCACCGGGCCGGCGCGGCGCGGCGCAGCACTAGGCTGCGCGCTCGCATGAGCCCCCCTGCCAAGAACGCCGCCGCCGGGCGCGTCGCCGGCACCGTGGCTCTGCTCGGCGGGGGTGAGTTCCACGACGGATGCCGTGATCTCGACACCGAGCTGCTCGCGATCGCGGGTGTGACCGACGTGCTCGTGCTCCCCACCGCGGCCGCGTTCGAGCATCCCGAGCGGATCGTGGAGCGGGCCACCACCCACCTCGGGGGGCTCGGCGCTACCGTCACGGCCCTGCCGGTCCTGCACCGGGCCGAGGCCGAGGAGAAGGTGTACGCCGACGCGGTGCGCAAGGCCCGGTTCGTCTACCTTGCCGACGGCTCACCCATGCATCTCCGCTCGGTGCTGAAGGACTCGCCGCTGTTCGACGCGCTCGGCGCGGCGTACCGCGGTGGCGCGGTGGTGGCGGCGTCGGGCGCGGGGGCGACTGTGCTGTGCGACCCGATGGTCGACCCGCGCGGCGGCGCGTACACGGTGGGCCTGGGCCTGGTCACCGACCTGGCCGTGTTCCCCTATCACGGCACGGCCGCCGATCACTTGCGGGAGCGCTCCATCGACCTGCTCCCGTCGAACGCGCTCCTCGCCGGGATCGACGAGGAGACTGCGCTGATCCGCGAGCCCGGCGGGACCTGGCGCGTTGCCGGCGCGGGCACGGTGACGATCTACGGCGGCGGCGAGGTCGTGGTGGTGAAGAGCGGGTGGCCGGTGGCCGCGCTCAGCCGCTGAGCGCCGAGTACTCGGCTACTTCCCGGGCGCGGTGGTGGAGCTCGCGCCGGTGACCGGGCTCTCCTGGATCGTCACCTTGTCGATGGTCACCTTCTTCGTCGGGGTGCCGGCCTGGTCACTGCCGCCGAGCGAGTTGATCCTCTGCGCCACGTCGAGCCCCGAGGTGATCTGGCCCAGGATCGAGTACTTGTAGGGCGGGCCGGAGCCGGCGAGTGCCTTCGCACCGTTGTCGCTCACGGTGAGGAAGAGCTGCGAGCCGCTGGTGTTGGGTCCCGAGTTCGCCATTGCCACCGAGCCGGCCTTGTACCCGTCCTTGGGGACCTCGTCGGGGAGGGTGTAGCCGGGCCCGCCGCTGCCGTCGCCCTTGGGGTCGCCGCCCTGGTCGACGAAGTCCTTCACGATGCGATGGAACGTGAGCCCGTCGTAGAACCGGTGCTTGGCGAGGAAGACGAAGCTGTTCACCGTCTGGGGCGCGGTCTTCGCGTCGAGCGCGATGACGATCTTGCCCTGGCTCGTGTCCATTGTCGCGGTGTAGCTCTTGTTGGGATCGATCGTCATCTTGGGCGGTGCCGAGTAGGTCCGCTTGATCGCGGTCGTCTTCTTCGATCCGCTGCCGTTGAGGTACGAGAGCCCGAACACCGCGATCGCGACGACCGCGGCGATGATCACCAAGTTGCGCAGGCTGCGCGTGGCGCGCGCGCGCTTGACCGCGGCGACCTGGGCAGCCCGGGCGGCCTCGCGGTTCAGGCGCTGGCGCTCGCGCTTGGCGGCTTTCGACACGGCCGGAGATTGTATGCGGGCCGGCCGGCCGCGCCGGTGCAGCCGGTATTGGCTCGGGGAGCCCGAGCAGCCACCGGTACCATGGGCCGTCGTGAGCCTGATCGTGCAGAAGTACGGCGGCACGTCGGTGGCCGACCCCGAGCGCATCAAGGCGGTGGCCGAGCACATCGTTCGCACGCGCGCGCAGGGTCATGACGTCGTGGTCGTCGTCTCCGCCATGGGAAAGACCACCGATGACCTGTTCCGTCTGGCCCACGACGTGTCGCAGGCCCCGGCTGCCCGTGAGCTCGACATGCTGCTCACCGCGGGCGAGCGGATCTCGATCTCGTTGCTGTGCATGGCCATCATCGACAACGGGCAGCAGGCGGTGTCGCTCACGGGATCGCAGGCCGGCATCCTCACGGACACCACCCACGGCGAGGCGAAGATCCTCGAGGTGCGCACCGATCGGGTGCGCGAGGCCCTCGCCGACGGGAGTGTGGCCGTGGTGGCCGGCTTCCAGGGCGTGTCGACCACGCGCGACATCACCACGCTCGGCCGGGGCGGCTCCGACACGACCGCCGTTGCGCTCGCCGCGTCGCTCGACGCCGACACGTGCGAGATCTACACCGACGTGGCCGGCATCTACACCGCCGACCCCCGCGTCGTCCCCGAGGCGCGCCGGCTCCCTCGACTGTCCTACGAGGAGATGCTCGACATGGCGGCGACCGGGAGCAAGGTGCTCGTGCTCCGCTCGGTCGAGTTCGCGCGCAACCATGGAGTGCCCGTCCACGTCCGCTCGAGCTTCACGTGGGAGCCGGGCACGCTGGTGCAGGAGGAAGACCCCACGATGGAACAGGCGATCATCTCCGGTGTCACCCACGACATCTCCGAGGCAAAGGTCACGATCGAGCAGGTCCCCGACCGGCCCGGCATCGCGGCCAAGCTCTTCCGGGCCCTGGCCGACGACAGCGTCAACGTCGACATGATCGTGCAGAACGTGTCGACCGCCGGCCACACCGACATCTCCTTCACCGTCCCCAAGGACGACCTCTCGCGCGCGCTCACCGTCGTCTCCAAGATCGTCCGGGAGACAGAGGCCAGCGGTTACTCGCACGACCCCGGCATCGGCCGGGTGTCGCTCATCGGCGCGGGCATGAAGACCCATCCCGGCGTCGCGGCCCAGATGTTCGAGGTGCTCGCGGCCGAGGATGTCAACATCGAGATGATCAGCACGTCGTCGATCCGGTTGTCGTGCGTGGTGCGCGCGGGCGACGTCGAGAAGGCGGTGCGAGCTCTGCACCGGGCCTTCCACCTGGAGGAGGAGTAGCACCGTGGGTGCGCGAGTGGGGGTCGTCGGCGCGACGGGCGTGGTCGGCAGCGAGATGCTGCGCGTGCTCGAGGAGCGCTTCTTCCCCGTCGACGAGCTGCGCGCGTACGCGTCGCCGCGCTCCGAGGGGCGCCGGCTGGCGTTCGCCGGAGGCGAGGTGACGTGCGAGACGCTGCGCGCGGGCTGCTTCGACGGGCTCGACCTCGTGATCGTCGATGTCGATGACCCGCTCGCGCTCGAGTGGGCGCCGGTCGCGGCCGCAGCCGGCGCGATCGTGGTCGACAACTCGGCCGCGTTCCGCATGGACCCCGACGTTCCCCTGGTGGTGACCGAGATCAATCCGGAAGACCTCTCGGCGCTGCCGCGCGGGATCGCGTCGTGCCCGAACTGCACGACGATGGTGCTCGTGACCGCGCTCGCGCCGCTGCATCGGGCCGCCGGCATCGAGCGCATGGTCGTGTCGACCTACCAGTCGGTGTCGGGCGCGGGGCAGCTGGGCATGCAGGAGCTCGACGGCCAGTGGACCAAGTACGCGGGGCAGTCGGAGCGACTCCGCCGCGCCGGTGCGCTCGAGGGCGTGATCGAGCCGGGCGAGGTGTGGCCGAGGCCCATCGCCGGAAACGTGATCCCGCTCGCGGGCTCGGTCGGCGAGGCGGGCTACACCTCGGAGGAGTGGAAGCTCGTTCGCGAGAGCCGCAAGATCCTCCACGACGACGCCATCGCGATCAGCGTCACGTGCGTGCGCGTGCCGGTGTACGTGGGGCACGCGATGACGGCCAACGTCCGCTTTCGCAGGCCGATGACCCGCGACGAGGCCATTGCGCTGCTCGCCGCCGCGTCCGGCGTGCAGCTCGTCGACGGCGGTGGGGGATTCCCCACCCCGCTGGAGGCCGCGGGAGTCGACCCGGTGCTCGTCGGCCGGGTCCGTGAGGACCCTTCGCAGCCCGGCGGCCTCGACCTGTGGGTGACCGGCGACAACCTGCGCAAGGGCGCGGCCCTCAACGCCGTGCAGATGGCCGAGCTGCTGCTTCGCTAGGCCAAGTCCTTCCGGGCCTCGCTCTGGTCGCCTTGGCGTCACTCAGCCGTCGAATCCGAGGGTCTCGTGACGCCAAAGGGGGGGGTCGGTGTCGAGGTCGGTGGTGGTGTCCGGTTACCAGCGAGGCGCAGCCGCCGCGAGCGCCACGGTGCCGGTGCAGACCGTGCCCGTGCCGTAGAAGACGCCCGCTCCGGCGCCCACCGCGACGTCCTTGATCCAGGAGCAAGTGCCGCTGTTCGACCATGCCGCGGCCGCGAAGATCTGGCCGTCGTGGGCCGCCACGTCGGAGACCGCCACGCTGAGGTTCTCGGGCCCCGCCGACGGAATGCCGGCCGAGACGTAGGTCAGCGAGGGCTCGATCGACGCGAGGTTCGCGCTTGTCGACGTCGCGAAGTTTTCAACGTCGGTGTAGGCGGTCCTCGCCGCGGTCAGCGTGTTGCGCAGGCTCGACTGCGCGGCGCGATCGTCGGCGAGCGCTCGCCGCCCTAGCGATCGTGGCCGGGTCGTAGGTCGGTTTGCTCGTGGTCCGGGGGTTGGACCCGCCGCTGCATCCGGTCAGCGCGAGTATCCCGAGCGACGCCAGCGCGGCCGCGAGCGCGACGGTCTTGATCCAGCGGTGCATGACGGCCTCTGACGGGTTCCGGATCTGCTTGTTGCTGGCATGTCGGCTCCAACGGGTCACCGCTTGAGGACACGAGACCGGAGTGGAGCGCGGCCGTGCTCCTCTGAGCTGCGGATCTGCTGTTCAGGCCCGTGCGGGTTGTGCATGGAGGAGCCCGAGGAGCTCGCCCTCGGGGGTGGTGACGACGATGCTTGCGACGTGACGATCACGCAGGCGTTGGCGGGTCTGGTCGAGATCGGCGTCGGCGCGGACCGTCGGGGGGCCAGGTTCCATGAGCTGCTCGACAGCCACATCCGGTGACGCATCTTCGACGTCCTCGAGCCGGAGGCGTCCGACGACGACCTGGTGCTCGTTCAGCACCAGACACACGCTCGGGTTTGCGGCGCGCAGCACGCGCAGGACCTCGTCGGCGCGCGCGTCCGGCCCGCACGTTGGGAAGTCGCGGTCGACGGCGTCGATCGCGCGTGCCGGCCCTGGTGCGGCGCGTTCAGTGGGAAGGCCCGCCGCGAGCCAGTCAGCCTTACCGGCGGTGTAGTCGTAGACCTCGAACCCGAAGCGCTCGAGCCGCCACGCGGCTCGCGGGCTCATGTCTCAGAGACTGTCCCAGCAGTAGACGATCACCGGTCGGGCCGGGTCGAGCACGCGGGCTGACTCGGCCGAGAGGGCCTTGAGCGGGACGTGGATCGCGCCGGGAAGATGCTCCTCGTCGTACTCAGCGCCTGGCAGCACCTCGGCGAGCTGCGCCCCTTCGTCGAGGAGCCGCAGTACGGCGCGACGATCGATCGGAGTCGGCATAGGGCTCAGGAGCGCCGGGCAGCTCTGTCCGTCGCGGAGGGGTTCGACGCGCGCCACGCGCGGTGTCGCTGCCATCTCCTAGCCCCCACGGCGACGAGCACCGCGCCTGTAACGATCAGCAGCCAGCTGCCGAGCCCGATCCCGACCACCGCTGCGAGGACCCCGCTGCCCAGCAGCACAGGCACCGCGCAACATGCGACGAGCGCGAGCGCGCCCACGCTGAGGAGCAAGCCCGAGGAGCGCTCGCCGCTCACGAGCCGAGCGCGGCGGCGAGCTGAGCGACCGACGGTGCGCCCTCCGGGCCGGCCTCGGTCTCGTAGATACGGCATGCGAATCCGGCCGGCGCCGACGCGTCCGCGAACGGATCTAAGCCGTCGATCAGGAAGGTCGGCGAGCCCCGAAACCCCAGCTGCTCGGCGTCCTCGGGCGAGCCCACCGTCACGAATCGCACCACGCGCTGATCGAGACCCGCCGTTTCGAGCGCCGCCGCGAGCCGCTCACGAGCGAGCCCGGCGTGCGGACACGTCTCGAAGTACTGCACGATGATCTGTACACGCGTCTGCACACCGCCACCGTAAACCCTCCCCTGTGCTGGAAGGTCAAGGGCCTATCATGGGAGCGTGCGCATCGGTGAGGTCGCGCGCCGTTCGGGGCTCCCGGTCAAGACGATCCGCTACTACGAACAGATCGGCATCCTCGACCAGCCTCGGCGCGAACCCAACGGCTACCGCGACTACCTCCACCCGGTCCTCGACCGCCTCGCCTTCACCCGCGCTGCTCGAGCCGTCGGCCTCACCCTCGGCGAGATCCGCGAGGTCATCGCCTTCCGCGAACGCGGCAAAGCACCGTGCACGCACGTCCTCGGTCTCATCCAACGACACGCCGACGAGCTCGCCCAACGTATCGGCGAGCTCGAGCGCATGCGCGACGACCTTGAAGCCCTCGCCCGACGCGGCCGGCGCCTCGACCCCTCGGAATGTACGCCCGAGACCATCTGTCACATCATCCCGCCCACCCGTCGCACCGACGACGCCCACCAGCAGCAGAACTGACACGACCCCGCTCCCCGCCACCACCGTTGCGTACATGGCGTACATGGCCGCTCCGCGCGATGGACGCGTGATTGACTCGCGAGCGAACGCGCCAGAGGCACCCGCGAGGGTGCCTCTGAGCAGGGCTTTCGCTGGTCGGGACGGCGGGATTCGAACCCGCGACCTCAGCGTCCCGAAAACGCCTGAGCCGTATTTCAGCGGATGGTTGCGGATCGTTCTCGCTGGTCAGCGCATAGAACTGGTTCTCGGCGGACAGCGGCAAACGACAGCGTCCGCGGGATATTCGCGGGATGACGCGCGTGTCATGAACTCGCGGCCGTCAGCGTGACCCTCGCGGCGATCGCCGCATCGATGAGCACTCTTGTCGCTCTCTGGTCTCCTGGGCACCGCGGGGCGGGCCGCTGGGGCACCGCCGACGGAACACCGATCGCCACTTAGTCCAACTGTGGTAGGAACCCGAAAATGCGGCCGTAGGCCGATGACACGCCGCTCGGTGATGGCATACAAAAGGACCGCGTCAAGAGCGCGGGAACGGGGGGACATGTTGTGGGCGGACGACGGCTCAGTGATCTTCGAGCTGGCCTGCCGCGCAGCTTGGGCCCCGAAGGGTGGACGTGCAGAGCGCAAGCCGCGTGGCGGGAAGGCCGATGGAGGAAGGCACCGGCGTGGGCGAGCCGTCCAGCCAGCTCGTGATGGAGCAAACCGGCCGCGAAACATCGCGATGCCTGCTTGCTGAGATGTGCCGAGCGGATCTCGCCAGGCTCCACGACGGAGCGAGACTCGACGACTTCGGGAAGTTCGAGCGTGTGCGCGTCCTCGCCGCGTTCAGCGAGCTCTGGGGAGGCGCGCAACCTGCAGTCCTCGAGTCCCTGGTGACCGTGGGTGAAATGCTGGACGCACTGGACACGGCGACTCCCGAGCACGGGGATCCGACACGGAGGATCGTTCTCGATCTCGAGAACCTCACAATTGGATCCGTTCGGCTGAGGCCACTTCGCGAACCGGATTTTCCCCTGCTGTACGAGGCTTCGGTCTCTCCATCGTCCTCGTTCCGATGGCGGTTCCGAGGCTCGGTGCCGAATAGGCAGCAGTTCCTGCAGATGCTCGAGGCGGACGTGTTCGTGCAGATGATGTGCGAGGACCGGCTCGCCAATGTCCCGCTATCGCTCAACGTTCTCTACTCCGTCGAGCCCTGGGCGCAGTCCTGCTACCTCGGTTACATCGGGGTGCCCGGTGCTTCCGACAGCATGCAACGGACGGGCGGGTTGGTGCTCCTGCTTGCCTACGGATTCGCCACCTGGCCTCTACGAAAGATCTACCTCGAAGTGCCGGGCTTCAACGTCGCGCTCTTGGAATCGTTGCCAAGGGATGTTGTCAGAGAGGAGGGCCGGCTCCGTGACCACTATTGGCATGAGGGCGCGTGGCACGACAAGGTCCTCCTCGCGATCTACCGGGAGGACTTCGACCACGCAGTCCAGGCGTTTTCCGCACCGACAGCAGGAGCGCAACCGGCCTCGGCCGTAGCCGAGCCCACGAGCACATGAACTGGGAGGAATGATGAAACGATCCACGTCTCGGCGTACGGCGAAGCGGCTCGCCGCCGGCGCCGCCGCCGTCTCGGCGGCCTCCGCAATGGTGGCCGTACCCACGCAGGCCTCCGCCGCGGGCGGCCCCACATCCGCTCTCTATGCCTTGCCGCGCACTGAGCCAACTCTCCCTAAGGATCCTGCTCCGTCACAGACGATCGACGTCGACGGTTGGGTTCACTACAACGCCCCCCTTGCGTCCAAGCTCGGGCTGCAGGACCCAGGACCAGCCGTTTCGGCGCCAACGGCCCTGCCATATACTGGGCCGCGTCCTTCTTCAACCAACACCACCTTCGCCGATTGTCCGCCGGCCGGTCCCGGTGTGACGTGCACTGTCCACTACCTCGTCGCTGCCGGACCGTACAAATCGCGATACTGGTACGCGGATCCTACGGGCCTCCACAACCTGGGTTGGGGCGCCTGGAACTGCAGCTACCCGGTATGTAACATTTTCCAAATTGGATATCCCGGTGCTGGCTTTTCCGTTGAATGGGAAGTGAACGGAAATTCAGCGAGCATTTACAGCATCACATCCCCGTAACCGTAGGGAAAGCTGCTGTTTAGCCATGAACTGGAACAGGCAGCATGAGGCAGCGGTAGGCGCGCCGGTTCAGTTACCGAGCGAGCGCTTCGACTCGGTGACCGCGCTTGCTAGCGCGTTCGGCGGTCCCATCTGTGAACCGACTGTGTGGCCCAGGGGGTCTGGGGTTCCGAAGTACCTGTTGGGAGAGGGTCCCGGTGTTCCAATGTACCGGTTCGAGGTCGCACAGAACGAGGGGTCACCGATCAGTGTACTTGGTTATCTGAGGCCCCGATCTCAGCGAGCTGGCGTGAATGGCTGGCAACATGTCCCGGAGCTAGGGCGGCAACGCGGACTCGCCATATCGTACGGTCACTTTTGGCATCTTGTGGTTAGCGAGGCCGGTCAAACGGTGCACCTCATCGGATACCGCTCAAGAGCTGATGCGATAGAGGCCGCCCAAAGCCTTCGCGTGGTAGAGCCGCCGCCATGACTTTCATGGCAGATCGCAAAGCTGGGGCAGTGGGCGAAATCATCGACGCCGGTGCGACCCCCTCGGGATCCATGACACTTGGATCTGTTGACGTCAGGCTGCATGATCCGAAGGAGGACATGCAGCATGGGACGACGATCAGCGTTCTCTCCCGCGCAGAAGCGCGACGCCGTGTTGGGGGTCATCGC
>OBEQ010393236.1_pt1 | contig 36882 bp, 38 predicted proteins | sample 1670901 | NCBI WGS metagenome assembly OBEQ01 (sample SAMEA104232315, study PRJEB22302) | groundwater metagenome | biome: forest; feature: aquifer; material: groundwater | place: USA | collected 2011-08-07 | depth 5.4 m | reverse complement strand
TTCCTGAACCGCCTTTACCAATTCATCAACCGTGTCGGCCGCAAAAAAATAGCGGGCCGGCCCCCCGATTTTGTAACTCGCGAGTCCGGCAAGTAAAATATTTTCTTGAAACATCTTACAGAAATCTCGAAATCCTAATCTCTAAATCCTACGTCTGGCAGCGAGGCGATGCAAGAATGAAATTTTTGTGATCGCCGAGCGAACCAGACGATGAAGCGAAGCTTCATTAACAAACTCTAAACTCCAATTTCTAAATTCCAAACTGTTTAACATTTGTGATTTTGATAATTGGGATTTGTTTAGAAATTAGGATTTAGAAATTAGAGATTTATACGATGGAGCGGCCGAGGTGACCTCCCTTCTGTTTGTTTGAATGAGTGCGCTACGACCGCTCCAGAATCATCATAAATTATTATTTCTGAAAGTTCAAAGCACAAATACTGCTGGCTTATCTTGAAAAGCTCTCAAGGATCAAGCAAGCTTAACATCATTTTGCTATCCTGGTTTACGTACGATCGTTATTAAGGATAGCAAAAACTTCTTTCCACTATACAGATAGAAGTAACTTTTAGATGACCCAGCGGAACGAGACGTACGAAAGACAATCCGGCAGGAAACACACAAAAACCAAAGCCCCGACCGAAGTCGGGGCCAGGCCAAACAGAACAAAGGGTATTCCTCAATCGATATCGTCGTTAAGGCATACTCACACTCATTCGGAAAGAATGATAGCAAATTTTGTTCAATCCGTCAATCCCCACACCTAACAGGGATCAATATTTCTTCGAAGTCGACCATTCAGTGCTATAAATATCTTATCCATGCTCAAAAATCACAGAAAGGTCGCCGAGGTTTCTAATCCCAGTTAAGTGTGGGGATCAATCCTTTTTGAACACCAAATACTTATATCCCAGAAAATCCCACAAAAAAGCGGCTAAGACTCCGGCGATCGGCGCCACAAGATTGATGAGGAGTTTCGATGACACCACGCTGCCTTCCCCTATGATTTTTACGGCCGTCGCGACTCCGATATTCAATAATCCACCCACAATCGCCACCGTATAGAATTTTGCCACTTCTCCGGCAGCCGGCTTGGCGCTCGCTTCAAACGTCCAATATTTGTTCCAAAAAAAACTGTTACTCGTGCCGGCCAGAAATGAAACAGTTTTAAACAAAACAAACAGAGAGGTCGTCGGTAACGCACCCAAGAGAAACGTTTCAAGATTGAAAATGCCGATATCAACGGAGGTATTCAAGACGCCGACCGCCGCAAATTTAGCGAATTGATAAATAACCTTGACAAAGCGGCTCAACAGCGAGGCGACAAAAAGAGCAGCCGGCGCCCCGATCAAAAAAATAACGAAGACAGCGAAACGCACTTCATACAGAGGCACATCAAACCGTTTCTGGATGTCGCCGACAAAATTGGAAATGACTGGCTGGAGCAGCAGCCCCACCGCCGCACCGATAATCAATGCCGAAAAAAAATCTTTTTTCTTCATTTATGTATAACGCAGAATTACGCAGACATACGCGGAATAGCAAAGATAATTCGTAAGCTTTATCTAAAAATTATGCGAGCAGGTATTTCGGGGAAGAAAAATAACTCTTTGCGCTATTCAAGCACGTATGTAACCGAAACCTGGACTTTTACTTCTTGAATTCCCGTTTCAATCGCCGGCGCTGGCGCTGCCGACATAGCACTCATCGCAAAAGAAGGTTTGCTCATGAAAGGAATAGGGACGTTCTGGTATTCCGAAATGCTCAACACCCGTCCGAGCCGCACGCCGTTTTGCAAAACCATCTCGGCTGCCTTGACGCCGGCTTTTTTGAATGCATCTTTTCTTGCTTCGGCCAAAAATTTTTCCGGATCGTCCACCGTGAAAGAAACCGTCCCTATCTGATTGACCCCAAGCGGCGTCAAACCGCCGATGACTGCGGCGACTTTTTTCAGATCCCTGATTTTGACCAGCGTTGTCTGGCTCAAACTATATCCGTAAATATAGCTCTTGCCGGTATTTTTATCGTAATCGTAATTGGGCGAAAGATCATAGCTTGTCGTCTTGATGTCTTTTTCATCGATGCCCTGCGACTTAAGATTTACAATGACCGCCGACATTTTTTCATTATTCGCCGAACTCACTGTTTCCGGATTTTGCCCGCGGGAAAGGACGGAAAAAGAAATCTCGGCTATGTCGGGTGAAACAACCGCTTTGCCTTCGGCAGACACCACGATTGTTCTTGAAGGCGACAGAGAATTTCGATATTCGCTTACTGCCGGCATTACAAAAAAGACCAGATTTACGATTATGCCGGCCAGCAAAAGATCAAGCAGGATCCAAAAGTAATTTTTAGCGCTAAGATTTTCCATTTATGGTGAGCTTGTCGAATCCATATATTTATGATTATCCATTATTCGCCATTCGGATTGCGTTTAGAGCCTGTTCATAATCTAATGCCTAGATAAAATCTTACAATTTCGAGCGAAAATCGTGAAGCGCGAGGAGGCATATCGGGATATGCCGACGAGGGGTGAGCGATTTGCAGCCGAAATTGTAAGATTTTAGCAGGCAAACAAGGATTCTAACTGTTGTTTGTGGTTAGATTATGAACAGGCTCTTAGAATAATCTTATTAAATTCTTCTGCCTTCAAGCTCGCCCCGCCAACCAAGGCCCCGTCAATCTCTTTATATTGTATAAAATCTCCGATGTTTTGGGAAGTAACCGAGCCGCCGTACAAAACGCGAGGATGGAGGATGGAGGATGGAGGATGGAGAAAAGATTTGATGAATTTTATCATGTCAAGGGCGTTTTGCGGCGTATCGGCTTTCCCATGCTTGCCGGTGCTGATTGCCCATGCGGGTTCGTAAGCGACAACTAACGCTGACTCACGCAGACCAAACGCAGACCTACGCGGACTTTTTTTATTCAGCAAAAAACCGGCGCCGCGCAAATCAATCTCTAATTGTTTTCGTACATAGTTTTTTGCCGACTTTCTGTTCCGTGTGAGTCCGCGCGAAGTCCGTGTCAGTCCGCGTTCAGTCGGTTCGCCGACGCACAGCACGACTTTCAAGCCCGCCTTGAGGCACGCCGAAACTTTTTTATTAATCATCTCATCGGTTTCCCCAAGCCAGTGCCGACGTTCTGAATGGCCGACGATCACATACGAGACGCCGAGATTTTTAAGCATTGCTGCCGAAACCTCACCGGTGTAAGGACCGCCCTGTTGCCAAAACACATCTTGGGCGCCAAGCTTGACGCTTGACAGCTGATGCTTGACACTTTCGAGGAATGGAAACGGCGGCGCAATAACCACTTCAACCGCTTGTGGTGAGCTTGTCCGCCGCGAGTCTATCGAAGGGGTCGAACCCGCTTTGGTTTTCAGAATCCCCTGCTCAATTTTTTTTGCAAGCGAAACTGCCTGCTCCAAAGAATCAGGATTCATCTTCCAGTTAGCAACAATGAGCTTTTGCATTGATCTATTCTATCATATTATCTCGAACAATTGTGCCCGGTGGCAAGTCATATCTCTACTGCCTGCCGGGTGTGGATCTTCTCATCTTCTTTCCAAACACAACTTTGCAGGATTGTTGTGAATGTGATACTTTTTCTGCTAAAGAGTATATATCATTGAACGACATGGTGTCAGAAAAAATAGATCAAAACCCGGAAGATCAAGGCGACGGTTCGCTTCTCGAAAATCCCCCCGAGAGGGCCAGTGATATGCAACTTGCATTATTCTGGGCGACCCATATTGATAACCCCTGCGATCCTCATCACAACGAGCAATACCGAGAAGCATTGAGGCAAAGCTACCTTGTGCAAGCGGAGCAGGCCCTTTCGCGGATCAAGGAGGAAAATGCCCGTCAGTTCTTGCAAAATAAAATCAGAGAATATCGAGAGCTTGGGCATATCGAATAAATCATTGCCGAAAAGGTTGTCCGGATAAAATTCTTCAGACAATCGCTTTCCCGTATGTATCGGACATGAAAAAAAATCCTAGGCTTGTAACGATCGGCGGCGGTACTGGAACATTCGCGGTGCTCACCGGCCTCAAGAAATATCCGGTGGAGCTCACGGCAATAGTTTCGATGGCCGATGACGGCGGCTCAACCGGCGTGTTGCGCGATGAATTAGGAGTACTGCCTGCCGGCGATGTCCGGAGAGCGTTGCTTGCGCTTTCCGAATCAAGTTCCGCAGTGCACGATGCGTTCAACTATCGCTTCAAGCAAGGCCGGCTGGCGAATCACAATTTCGGCAATCTGTTCCTGGCCGCTCTTGAAAAAGTCTGCGGGAATTTTTCAGATGCCGTCGAGATCGCCTCACACATACTCTCTATCAAAGGCACAGTCGTGCCCGTAACTCTTGACAATGTCCGGCTCTATGCCCGGCTGGCGGATAACACCGTTGTGAGGGGCGAATCAAATATCGATATTCCTAAAGCAGCCCGTGCCGCAATCAAGAAAGTGTGGCTCTCTCCGAACGGCAACATCAATCCCACGGCGAGAAAAAAAATCAGTGAAGCGGACGCGATCATCATCGGGCCGGGTGATCTCTATACGAGCATCATTCCCAATCTACTCATTTCAGGAATGCCCGAAGCGATAAAAAAATCAAAAGCCAAAAAGATGTATGTGGGGAATCTCACCACGAAATTCGGCGAGACGGATAATTTCACGGCCGAACGTTTTGTAAGTGAAATTGAAAAATATCTCGGCAAAGGGATACTCGACATCGCAATCTTCAATAACAAACGGCCCTCACCGTCGATGCTAAAAGACTACCGGAGCAGGCATATAGATTGGGTTGAACCGCCAAAACACGCCTCAACAAAAAAACCGAACTATGTTCTTGCCGATCTCCTCGACGCCAAAGATTCTTTACACTACGATCTCGACCGTTTCGCCACGATTATTATGAAAATTATTGCTAATTAAGTAGCAATGTCGCGATTTCCGATGAGCTAAACAAAGTTTAATCAAAGAAAAAAATTAGCAAGCCCATCTTCAGAGTGTGCGTTTCCGAAAACGACAGCTTGATCCCAGTGACTGCGCCAAAGCGCGCAAGTAGCAGAAGTTAAGCTCTTTTATTATATCTAACGATCGTATAATATAATAACAGATGCTTATTCTGTTTCGGGAGCACTTTGTATGGCGCACTCAAGAAAAATCGGCAGCGAGGAGAAAATAAATATTTTCATCTACTTTCGATGAGCGAACCGATTGATGGAGCGAAGCTTCATTATATAGAAAAAGGATTCGGCTAAAACTTAAGGATATACACATTCGTTTCTTTTTGTTCAAAACCCAGTTTTTGGTACAGCTTGTTCGCCGCAATCCGGCTCGGACGGCTTGAAAGTTCGATGGCTTTCACTTTTTCGCGCCGGGCGATTTGGATAAGTTTTTTCGAAAGTTTCTCGCCCAGGCCTTGTCCGCGATAGTGCTCGTCTACAACCACGTCCTCAATCCGGGCGCGAACTCCGACCGTGGTGCGCATCACAACGAGCGTCCCCATCCCGATCACTTTTTTGCCGTCTTCGGCGCCGACCAGATGAATATCGCACGCCTGTAACATATCTTTGAACGATTGCGGCGAGAGCGGCTTTGCGGAAGAAGAAAGCTGGGATATGAGACAATTGATGTCCCGCAGAATATTCGGACTTGGACGATGCAATTCGTGAATGGTGATCATTGTTGTGTACCCCGTAGGAAATTAAAAGTTTTCCGGCTGTTTTACTTTCGACATTTCGTTTGGGCGCACTACAAAATGGTGGCTGGCTTTGTTTGAGAGAGAAAACTTTTTTCTCTATATTTCCTATGGGGTGTACGATTATAAGTATAAGCTAACAAATTTAATATTGGGAAGCAAAGAGTAGACGAGGGTAATCAGAGAAGTATCCCTTCTGCTTCAGCGTTTCGCAAGAGTTCCTTTTATTTTTACTGCTTAAATCTATTGGGATTTGGTCGGGATTTGGAGAAAATGTACTAAAATCAGATTTCTGTTATAGTGTTTTTATGTGCGGAATATTTGCCTACACGGGCGAGAAAAACGCCGCCGAGATACTGGTTGACGGGCTCACGGCCCTTGAATACCGAGGATATGATTCGGCTGGCATTTTCATTCCCAAATCAGGCAGCATCAAAACCGCCGGCTCGGTCGGCAATCTGAAAGTGAAGATGCCCCGGCGGCTTGAAGGCAAGAGCGGCATCGCGCATTTGCGCTGGGCAACCCACGGCGAACCGACCGAAATCAACGCCCATCCGCATTCCGATTGCGCCCAAGAAATATGGCTGGTGCATAACGGCATCATAGAAAACTATAAAGAACTCAAGGACAGACTCATTGCCGACGGGCATACGTTTGTTTCTTCCACTGACACGGAGGTGCTCGCCCATATCATAGAGCAGCATCTCAAACAGGAAAAAGATTTCGAGCGGGCCGTGATTCCCGCGCTCAAAGAAGTGCGGGGAACTTATGGCCTCGCCATCTCGTACACAAAAGAACCGGAGAAAGTCATCGCGGCCCGGATGGGCGCGCCGGTAGTGCTCGGCTTGGGCGAAAGCGAAAATTTCATCGCTTCGGATCCGTCGCCGATTTTGCGCCACACGAAAAACGTGATCTATCTGCGGGACGGCGAGATTGCGGTTATCACGCCTTCATCCCACACCATCTACACTCTTGACCATGACCAGGTAACGCCGAATCCGGAGGTTGTAGAATGGAGCGTTGACCAGGCACAGAAAAGCGGCTATGAGCACTTTATGCTCAAAGAAATTATGGAAGGCCCCGAAGTATTGAGGAACACGATCCGGGGCAGACTGATCGTGCAAGACGGCCTCGCAAAACTCGGCGGGCTCGAATCGGTCGCCGAGACCCTGCGAAGCGTAGAGCGCATTATCATTGTCGCCTGCGGCACCGCGTATTACGCCGGTCTGGTCGGTGAATATATGCTCGAAGAATACGCGGGCATTCCGGTGGAAGTCGAGGTGGCATCGGAATTCAGATATCGGAAGCCGGTCATCGACAGCCATACTATCCTGCTCGCTATTTCGCAATCGGGCGAAACCGCAGACACGCTCGAAGCGATCCGCGAAGGCAAACGCAAAGGCGCGCTGGCGCTCGGCATCGTAAACGCCATTGGTTCGACCATCGCGCGCGAAACCGATGCCGGCATCTACAACCACGCCGGTCCGGAAATCGGAGTGGCGTCCACGAAAGCGTTTATTTCGCAACTGACCGCGCTGTCGCTTTTGACACTGTTCCTCGGCAGACAACGGCAGATGTCGATTTCGATGGGCAAACGGATCGCCGAAGAAATACAAATGCTGCCCGACAAAATCGCAACGGTGTTACAGCAAAAAGAATCGCTCCAATCGCTCGCCGAAAAATATTCGCGCTACCGCGACTTTCTCTATATCGGCAGAAAATACAATTATCCGATCGCGCTTGAGGGCGCCTTGAAACTGAAAGAGATTTCCTATATCCACGCCGAGGGTTGCACAGCCGGAGAAATGAAACACGGCCCGCTGGCGATGATCGATGAAAACTTTCCGACCATGGCGATCGCGCTCCGCGACAGCGTGTATGAAAAAATGATATCGAACATCCAAGAAATCAAGGCGCGGAAAGGCACAGTTGTAGCGCTCGCGACCGAAGGCGACACCGAGGTCGGGAATTTGGCCGATGACGTGATGTATATTCCCAAAACTCTCGAAATGCTCTCGCCGATTCTGGCCGTGATTCCGCTCCAGCTCTTCGCCTACTATTTCGCCCGTAGCAAAGGATTGAATGTGGACCGGCCGCGCAATCTCGCAAAATCAGTGACGGTGGAGTAGGTTAGCCCGATTGTTCCGAATGCCGTTCCAACCACTTGGCAATGTCTTCTCGATCGTACTTCTTGAGCACAACACCAAGAACGAACTTTTCAACCTGATGGTTAGTAGCATCAAGAGTATAGCCATTCAAGAAAAGAAACCTTGCCGCAGTTGTGAATGCTGTACGCTTGTTGCCATCGATGAATATATGATAAGTCACGAGCGCTTCGAGGTATACTGCTGCCTTGCGGAATGTTCCCTTATACAATTCCTTTCCGCCAAATTTCATCTTTGGCTTTCCCACTATTGAGGGCAGAAGATGGAGATCGCGCACGCCGTGCGCCCCGCCCGTAGCGTCAAGAATGCGAGCGTGCAATACCAATATCTCTTCTCCACTCACATACCGCATCGGAAATTATTGTTTGGCAAGGGCGTCGAGCGCTTTCCGATATTGTTTTATAAACGCATCAGTCCATTCCAAAAACTCTCTGTTGACCTGCGGCATAACAGGTTCAATCCGAACCACTCTGCGCTTTGCGTCAACTTCAAGGCGGACGCTGTCCCCTACCTTCAATCCCAATTCTTTTAACGATTCCTTGGGAATCGTAACCGCTGCGGAAGTGCCTACTTTTAATACTTTTTGAGTCATGTTGAGATTATAATCCAATTATAATCACTGTCAAACGACGGTAAATTTTTTCGAATCAAAATAGATGAGCCCCAAGTGATATACAACCACGAGGGGCTCGACGGGCAGCCAGGCATTGAATCAACTGGCCACCCACTTGTACAGAAACATCGGAAGGCGGCGAATGATCCGCTCACGCCGCTCCCATAGATTCCTGTACGTGGTCCGTTCCTGTGTGGACTTCCAACTGTATAATCAAAATTCTTATACATCATGCCGGAATAAAAAAAGAAAGTGAAAGCGGCTGGAAAGTTATTCTCTGAACCGCTTCCACTTTCGCCTCACCCGCCACTGCGGCTGGTGAGCCTTCGCCTGATCGCATAGGCGAGCAGGCGAACCGGCCCGCGAGTCCATGCCTGTTTGGACTCGGGGCAAAACCCGATCCAGCCGATCCAGCGACGGACTGGCTGGAATCCAGAGCGCCTGACCAAATTCCAGCACAGGCGCATCTGGAGGAACGGCTGGCAAACCGGAATCACTTGCGTGATTCCGAGCTGCCGAAAAAGCTCAGCCGCCTGGGCCATTACCTCGTTCGAATCGAGGCAGACCCCTTGCCGATGCTTTTCGACGCTAAGAGCCGGACTTATCCCGGCCTGCTTCAGCGCCAAAGTGATCTCCCATTGGGAGACCACACACAGCGATTCATCTTCCAGCGCGAGGATCCTCACGACCCTCGCCCAGAGCCTCTGATTACAGACATTCGGCTCGGAATTGGTCAACCCGAATGACCAAGCTATCAATCCCTTCACTTTCAACCTCCTTTCATCAGGTTGATTTACTACTCATATTAAAACCTAAATACAATCAGATGTAAAGCGAAATTTTTTGTCGGGAATAAATATTACGAACCGTAGTTTTTAGGATAGTTTAGAGTTATGATTTATGAAATGATAAATTGGGATTATAAAAAAACGTAAATCAAGCTAAGAATTTATCAATACGCCCAAAACCACTAAAAAGTTAAAGACACATGAGAGGGCATTGGCGAACATAATCGGTTTTTCTTTGTGGATAACTCCGTAGATGAACCAACAAAACGACAGGATGCCCAATAACACCCAGCTTACGATTGAAACTCCTTGCACATGTTTCTGCGTCCAAACTTCGACAACCTGCGGCAAAAGCACGAACGGCCCGAGGATGCTTACGGCATAGATAAAGTCATCGAATAATCTTTTCGTTTTGTCGGGATGAGGATATGGTTCCAAATTCTTGAAAATCCTCTTGCGGGTTGAAAGATGATGTAATCCGTGGTTCACGATTTAAGTATAACAAAACCTATGTAATATTTCTCTTATAACGACTCGCCGAAATTGAATGATGTCGATTAAGAAATAGTCCATAACTTAGTACCGCTTACGGGAATCTTATCTTTATCCACGAACGGAGATTTTCTCTTTCGAGGGGTTACCGGAAATGCGGCGGGCTTGGTGCCGCCTGAAGCGACCCGCCGCATTGAGATAGAGGCCGCTTCGCTGCTGGAGCGAAGCCAGCCGTCCCTCGAAAAAGAAAATCGTGTAGCCCCAAGGGGAATCGAACCCCTGTTCCCGCCATGAGAGGGCGATGTCCTAGGCCACTAGACGATGGGGCCATTGAATGAAAATTGCTACTTGAAAATTATCCCACTGCTTTTATCCCTTCCACGATTTTTTCAAGCTCCATCGCGTGTGAGCCCTTTACCAAAATCAAATCGCCTTTTTTTATCAAATCTTTCAGGAGTCCGCCGGCGGCATCGCTATCATCAAAACTGTACACATTCCGCTTGGGAAAACCGTTTTTGCGCGCGGCCTCGGCGATCAACTTCGCCGCCGAGCCGACCGTAACCAGCACATCGGCGAATTGGGCGGCGATCCTGCCGACCCCTTCGTGCGCTTCGATGGTATACTTGCCTATTTCAAGCATATCGCCCAGCACGGCGATTTTGCGTTTGCCGGGCAATTCGTGGAGCGTTTCGAGCGCCGCCTGCATTGAAAGCGGACTCGCATTGTAGGAACTGTCCATGATACGGGTAGATTTGATTCCAGTCAGAAGCTCCATCCTGCCCGGAGCCGGCCGATAGCCCTTCAATGCTTCGGAAATTTTAATGAGATTCAGGCCGAAAATCAAACCGACTGCCGCCGCGGCACCGGCGGCATACGCCTGCACTTTCCCGAACGCATCGTCGATCCGAACCGGCACCGAACTGCCTCCGTATTCGAGCTTGAATGAAACGCCCGCCGGACGATCATCCTCACTGCGATTTCCAAAAGCAATAATTCTCACCTCGGCACCTTTTTGAAAACCGAATGTCACGATGTGGGCCCGAGTTCTTTCTTTGAGATCCATAACGGTCTCATCGTCGTAATTCAAAATGGCAAAGCCGGCTGACGGAAGATATTCAATCAGTCGCGCTTTTTCGCGGGCTACTTCTTTGGGGCCGCCAAAAAACTCGACATGGACCGGTATATCGCCGACCGCGGTGATCACGCTGATGTTCGGGGACGCAATTTCAAGGAGGCGTTTCAAATCGCCGGGGCGATCCGCGCCGTATTCCAAAATTAAAATCTCCGGATAATCACGGTCTTTTTTTACCAAATGCAGCAGGCCAGTACCAATCACTTTGAGCCAAAACAGCGTTTTCCGGATCCGCTTCTGTCCGGCCGGCTGATCGCGGCTTACCAATTTCAATTCGTCATCCCGAAACTCTCCGATAACAGCAATGGGCAAACCAAGCTCGCTATTGAGATTATTTTTGGAAAAACGGATGCGGCGGCTCGGCTCCAATACTGCGGCAATGGCCAGTTTTGTGGAAGTCTTGCCGGCACTGCCGGTCACGCCGATGACGCCCGGACGATAACGCCAGATCGTCAGCTGCCCAATCTTTTTCAACAGCCAGCGTAAAATTTGAAGTGCAAAATTTTTCATGTACTCATTGAGAATCTCTAAATCCTAATCTCAAATCTCTAAACAATTTCAAAATTCAAATATCAAAACGTTTTTGGTTTTTTGAGATTTGAGCTTGTTTAGAGATTAGGGTTTCGAGATTAGAGATTTTATAACCTGTCCGGTGGGATATTGTAATAATTCAAAATGAATTGCGCCAGATCGCGGAATGCCGGAACGACGGTGAGTGCCGCCACCGGCGCGCCCTCCGGATCGTCCAGTTTGATGAGAACGATGAAGCGCGGCTTGCTGACCGGTCCGAAACCGACATAGGTATTGATCACCTTATCAGTGTAGCCGCCTTTTTTGAAGTCCGGGACAAGGGCCGTGCCGGTTTTCCCGGCAATGAAATATCCTTTTATGGCCGCAACTTGCGCTTTGTCAACCGCCGAAATCATCATCTGCGATACTAGACCCGCGGTTGAGGTGCTGATGGTCGAACCGAGAGATTTTGGCTGAAGGGCGGCATTCAGATACGGCCGCATCATTTTCCCGGCGTTGGCAATTACGCCCATGGCGGTAATCAGTTCTATCGGCGTTATGGCGATGCCCTGACCGAATGAAGCCGTCGCAAAATTGACTGCCGGCGCTCGCGGTTCGAACAATGGACGAAGACTGCCTTTCAGTTCCCCCGGAAGATCAACTTCGGTTTTCTCCTGAAATCCGAATTTCAACAAATACTTTTTGAAAATTTCATCGCCGGTCTGCCGCTCGGCGAATACTGCGCCGGTGTTGATGGAATGTTCGATGACATTGGTCATGGTGGCCCGGCCGTAGGCGCCGTGAGTTTTGAAATCGTAATTTTCGATCCGCTTGCCGTTCAACACAACGCTGCCGGTATCGATATACTCAGTTTGCGGAGTGATTTTGCCGGAGTCAATGCCAGCGGCCATCGTGATCACCTTCATGACTGAACCCGGCTCATAGATTTTTTGCACGACCGGATTCAAAAAATCTTTGACGCTCGATTCGCCGTACTTGTTGGGATCGAAGGTAGGGTAGCCTCCCATCGCCAAAATTCTGCCTGTCGCAGGATCTTCAACAATCACTGCTCCGCTCTTGGCCTTTTTATCCTTCACCAGACTGCTCAAAATGCGCTCGGCTTCGGTCTGGATATTCGGGTCAACGGTCAGCACCAGATCATCGCCGTCGCGCGGTTTGGTAATACTCCCCCCTTCAATTCGACCTGACGTACCTTCCAAAACATCTTTATAAAACTTCTCTATGCCATAGCGACCGCTTTCACTGGTATCACTCGCGTTTGCTCCGACAAATCCCAGAATGTGCGCAGCTAAAGTTCCAAACGGATAAAATCGCTCCGGAACGGAATCAACATATATGCCTTTGATTTTTTCAGCCGCGATCCTGCTGGCAACTTCGGGGTCGGCTTTCCGCTTCAGAAGCTCATACTTGCTTTCCTTTTTTGAAAGTTTTTTCTCGAGATCCGGCGGCAATCCCGGCAAAAGGACTGACAAACGGCTGACCGTTCCGGCCGCATCTTCAATCATCCGCGGGACCGCGTAGAGAACCGGAAATTCTTTAGTCGCTCCCACGGCGAGACGGTTTTCGTTTTTATCGGAAAAATATATTGTGCCGCGCTTGGCGATTATGGCTCCGGCGGCCAAATATTGGGATTCAGCTCGGGCAAGATAATATCCGCCCTTGGTTAACTGAATTTGATACAGATGAAAAAATAAAAATGCATAACAGAGCGTTATGAGAATAATGACGGAGGAAAATCGCCAGGTCATGTTAGAATCCACCCCAACAGTATCTTCGACCGCGATACCGGCCAATTTCGCAGAGCGCAAGGAGCGAGGACGAAGGCGTACCGGGGTACGTCAAGGACGAGTCGACAAAGCGATGTGCGAAATTGGCCGTATCCCGAAGGGGTTTCATTATTTTCTCCGTCCGTTGCGTTATGGCTCGGTCGCAGTACATCCAGTACAGCTTCCTCGCCAAGCCTTGCGGAACGGATAAAATAATTGAAAACGCGGTGTGAAGCATACTGTTGGGGTGAATTCTGGGGTTTAGCCATTAGCCAATAGGGTTTAGGGTAATAGAACTGAATTCGCAAGCGCCGGCTGGGAGTCAACTTCCAGGTAGCGCGGCTGCTTGTCTTTCACAAAATGCCGTTCTTCCGAAAGTTTCTGAAGATTGGCGTCGCTTGAAAGCGTGAAAATTTTATCCTGGAGCTCGGCGGTTTGCGTCTGGAGCTTCTGCAAGTCGGCTCCCGCGCGGGAAACAGAATGTTCCAGATCAACCGAGTGATTATAGAGAAAAATCAGGGCAAAAGAAACAATGATCAAAGCGCCAATGATAATGAATAGTGCGTACTGTATGAAACTTTTTTTGTCCGATTGGATGAAGGTCATAATTTTAGTTACTAGTTACTAGGGGCTAGTTAATAGGTAATGATTGCGGCGCGGAGTTTTGCCGACCGACTCCGGGGATTTTCTTGTATTTCCCGATCGCCGGCTTCGACGGGTTTTTTTGTCAGAATATCCAATTCTCCCGCATCAGCCATCTCTTTGAATTTTTGTTTGACGATACGGTCTTCCAGTGAATGAAAACTGATAATCGCCACTCTAGCTTTCGATTTTAAAATCTCCGGAAGCTTGCTCAACATAGTATCCAAGTTTTTGAGTTCGTCGTTCGCATATATCCGCAAAGCCTGGAATGTCCGGGTGGCGGGCTCAATCCGGCCGCGCTCGTACCCCTTGGGAACGGCGCTCTTGATTATTTCGTTCAGCTCGCCAGTTGTTTCGATTGGTTTCTTCATTTGTCTTTGTTTGATGGCTCGCGCGATGCTCCTTGAAAACCGTTCGCCGCTGAATTCGAAAATGATGTCTGCCAATTTTTTCTCATCGAGTTCCTGAAGAATCTTTTTGACGGGTTTTCGCGACGGATCGTATGTCATCAGAAGCGACTCGTCCTTGCGGAAACTGAATCCCCTGCCGGATGCTTCCAACTGTTCGGAAGAAAGCCCGAGATCAAGCAACAAACCATCGGCTTTTGGGAGTTTTTCTTTTTTCAGGATTTCCGGTAAATCGACATAATTCCCGTGAACTAAAATGAGCTTTGTGTTTTTTAGTTTTTCAGTCTTTAAGTTCGCCTTTTCAATCATCGTTCGGTCCCAATCGAGACCGAGTAATCTGCCTTCCGGGCCGAGCCGTTTCAGAATTTCGGCTGCATGCCCGCCGCCGTCAATCGTACCGTCTATGAAAAATTCTCCGGGCTGCGGCTCCAAATATGCTATGACTTCGTGTAAAAGAACCGGCGTGTGCATTTTACGAAATTACGAATCTCATACGAAAATACGAATTGGGATTATTTTTTGTTTTTGTATTTTTCTTATTCGTATATTCTTAATTAATTCGTACTTTCGTAAAGTTATATTCCCAACTCTCCCAACTGCTCCGCTATTTCTTCCGAAGCGCTTTCGGTTTTCTGTTTGTAATGTTCCCACACGTCTTTATCCCAAACTTCGAGACGATTGTATAACCCCGCAATCACTGCTTCTTTTTTCAACCCGGCGTATTTCCTCAAATAATCGGGAATCAGCATTCTGCCCTGGGTATCGAAAAGAATGTCTGTCGCACCAGCCAGCATCAATCGGACAAACGCTCGTGAATTGGTCTGACTCAACGGGAGCGAGATTAATTTTTGAGCAAGGACCTCCCATTCTTTTTCTCCGAACACAAACAGGCAGCTGTCGAGGCCCCGCGTGATAATGGCGCCTGACGATAATTTCTCACGAAACTTCGCCGGAATCGCCAACCGACCTTTAGAATCCAAATTGTGTCTGTATTCGCCCAAAAGCATGAATTATGAATAATGGGAAGGATCAATACGCATACCAGTGAATGAGCAACTCTATTTTCTTAGGAGCTCTCGGAGCTCCGATGGGCTTTGTCTTGAGCAAAGCGAAAGCCATCGGAGCGACCTGCCCGACTTCGCATGGACGAAGTCTAGGCGGGCGGGGAGGCAGCGATCGGCTCTCGCCGCGGCTCGACCGTCCTGAGCGGCTCACCATCGAAGGAGAAGAGCCGAATCACGATCCTAAGAAAATAAAGTTGCGAGTGAGTTCTGCACAGAAACATGGCCTTTCCCCCAGAATTATCCACAGTTCCCCACTTCCGTTTAATACTACGCCACAATTAATGTTCGTCAAAAAAATAAAAATGCTTCTTCCTCAAAGGGGAAAAGCATTGATTTACTTACCTAAATTACAATCAGCGTCTCAAGATATCAACAGGTTATTCAGTTTTCTAAAATAGTATTTCCTAAATCACCGAATCAAATATTGCAACAACGCCATGCGCGCGTACAATCCGTTCTTGGCCTGGCGGAAATAGGCGGCCCGGACATCCGCGTCGACTTCCGGAGCGATTTCATTGACGCGGGGCAGCGGGTGCATGATGATCGCACTTCTCTTTAATTTGGAAACAGCTTTTGTATCAATGATGTATGAATTCCTGGTCTTCGCGTACTCCCGCTCCGATCTGAAACGTTCTTTCTGAATTCTGGTAATATAGAGAACATCAACGCGGGACAAAACAGGATCAAGTTTTCCGGTCACGGCAACAGTCATACCTTTTTCCTTCAATCCGATCGCGTACTTTTCCGGAAGCCGCAGCCCGGGAGGAGAAACGAGGATCAGACGCACCTTTTTACACAGCGCAAAAAGCGGAAACAGAGAATGGATCGTTCTTCCGTACAAAAGATCCCCGATAAGGGCGATGGAGAAATCATCGATCCGCCCCAATTCTTTTTTAATGGTGTACACATCAAGCAGAGCCTGACTGGGATGCTCACCTGCCCCGTCGCCCGCATTTATGACCGGCACCGGCGAAACCGAAGCGGCGATCTTGGCAGAGCCCTCTTCAAAATGCCGCAGCACTATCCCATCCGCATATCCGCTTACAATTTTTATGGCGTCGTGGAGCGTTTCACCTTTGGCCGCCGAGGAAGAACCCAGGGCATTTTCAGCCGTGATGATTCCCCCGCCCAGTTTTTGCACCGCCGCTTCAAACGAAAAACGCGTGCGCGTGCTTGGTTCATAAAAAAGAGAAGCGATTATTTTACCGCGCAACGGTGAAGGCAAGGTATTTTTCGCGTCCCGCCGTTCAAAATCCGTTGCCGCATCAAAAAGCTTTTCGAGTTCGCTTCTTCTGGTAAACTGGGAAGTGCTTATGAAATGTTTGAATGGCATAATAGTACTTAGGGTATAGCCAATAGGGTTAAACCCTGATTTTCGATTTGAAAGCCTTAAGAATATTGAGATGGGTCACATCTCTGATCTGTTGTTTGGTCATACCCAGCGAAGGCATAAACTGATCGCGCAGAAACTTGTAGAGATATAACGCCGGATAGCCGGACGCATAGGGCCGCATAAATTTCTCACCAAGAGCATGCGGGGCGTGATCGGTCTCAATCCAGTCTATCGCGCCTTTTTGTAAAAGCAACCGTAACTTCCGCACGCGCTTTGTATCCCGCAAGGGCGGGTTGCATTTGTAGAATAATCCGTCGGGCCGTTCCAACTGACTCTCATCCCAGAGCAAATGGTGAGGAGTAACGCCGCAGGTGATTTTCATTTTCTTTTTTGCCGCGGCCACCAGCACAACCGATTCGGGACACGATATATGCGCAACATGCAGATGCCCTTTGAATTTTTCCTGCGCTGCAAACAGTATCTGGTCTTTGAGTGATTCAATCTCCGCGCGCGGCGGCCTGTTGAGCGCATGGCTTTTCGGGCATGAATGATCAAAATCGTTTTTCATATAACTCTCTTTCTCGCAATGGACTACCAACACGCCCGCATACCCCAATTTCCCCAAAGTGCGATACACTATTCTCTGGGTCCGCTCTTCAAGCACGGCCAGATTCCCGGTTGATTTTCCGGCATAGAGCTTGAAACCGACTACCTGCGGCAGCTTGTTGTATGCTCGCACCGCGTTTGCAAGCTGGACTTCATCCCCTGTCACGCCCAGGTATAAGTAATAATCTTTTTTTCTTTTTGCCGGAACCAGCCGGAATCTCGCTCTGGCGTCTTGTTCGGTCAGAATCGGCGGGTGGGTATTCGGCATATCAAAAATCTTCTTGACGCCCTGCTCGTCGCAAATTTCAAACACATGCGCAATGGTTTCTTTGTACGATTGCGTGCCGTCGCGGCAGTGTACATGAGGATCAATCATATCATCTGTCTACTTTATTATATTATACGATCGTTAGGTATAATAAAAAAAGCGTAACTCCTGCTACTTGCGGTTTTGGGCGTGGTCGTTTGAATAACAAAGATTTAGGGTAAAATTTCGAAAATGTCTTGTATCTCGTCCCGGTGCATATACTCCAGCAGGCCAGAATTTATTTTTTTGAGCGCGTACGGGCCTTCATATACGAAACCCGTATACACTTGTATCAAGTTGGCACCGGCCTTGAACATTTCATACGCATCAGAGGCGGTAAAAATGCCGCCTACGCCAATGATGGGCATTGTGGGCAGGCGCGATCGGATGAATTGTACCACCTCGCGCGATCGTACAGTAAGCGGTCTCCCGCTCAAGCCGCCGACCTCGTTGATTTTCGACGTGAGGCCGTCCCGGGCGATCGTGGTATTGGTTGCGATGATGCCGGAAATCCCGTGAGTGACGCAGATTTCCAATACATCTTCGATCGCTTCATTCGTGAGGTCGGGCGCGATTTTGACCAAAAGCGGTTTGGGGGCGGTATCGCGGGCAAGAGTTTTTATTTCCTTCTGCAAAACGGAAACCAATTCATCCAGAAATTTTTTCTCCTGAAGCTGCCGCAATCCGGGCGTGTTCGGAGAACTTACATTTATCGCAAAATAATCTCCGTAGGAATAGAGTTTACGGAGCGAATACAAATAATCTTCGGTCGCGCGTTCGAGTTCGGTTATTTTGGATTTGCCGATGCTTATGCCCACCGGAATGGAAAGTTTCGCCGTGTTTGAAAGCCGTTGAGCCGCTTCATCCGCACCCGCATTATTGAAACCCATTCGATTTATGAGCGCGCGATCTTTCGACAGCCGGAACAGGCGCGGTTTTGGATTGCCTGGCTGGGGATGGCGGGTAAATGTGCCGAGCTCGACAAAACCAAAGCCAAAAATTTCAAGGCCGTTCACTGCTTGACCAAACTTGTCAAAACCCGCGGCCAAGCCCACCGGATTTGGAAATCGAAGTCCGAATAAGCTTGAAGAAAGAGCCGCGTCATCAACGCGAGTCAAATGTTTCAGACGCTCCGACAGCCAGCGCAGCCTGCCGACGCCGCGGATCCCGGAAAGCGCTAACTCGTGCGATTTTTCAGCGTCCCGAAAAAAGAAAAACAATAGCGGCCTGAAAAAATAGTTCCACATCATAACTTCCTGACGTCATTAATCTGGTCGCGAAGTTTCAAGGCGGCGGCGCGCGGATCGCCCGAAAATATGATGTCCCGTGAAGAACTGATCATAATACCTTTGCCCGCGGCATTGATTCCCGAGGCCACAGCCGAGCGCACATCCCCGCCTTGCGCTCCCACTCCGGGCACGAGCAAGGTCATATCGCCAACGACCGCCCGGATGGTTTTCATTTCCTCGGGATAGGTCGCACCCACTACCAGCATGCAATTACGATTATCATTCCACTCATTGCTCACTTTCTCGGCCACAATTTGCCACAGGGGTTTATCCCCCATTATTAGATCCTGCAGTTCTCCCGCACCCGGATTTGAAGTCCGGCATAATATGATACAAGCTTTATCGGCCCTGTCCAAAAAAGGTTTTAATGCCTCTTTGCCGACATACGGATGCAAGGTAACGGCATCAAACCCGAACCAATCAAACAGCGATGTGACATAGCCCTGATTCGTGTTGCCGATATCGGCCCGCTTGCAATCGCAAATGGTAACGATATCTGGGCACTGCTCACGCAGATAGTCCATCGTCATTTTCAGCTCATGAATACCGGCCTCGCCCCGCGCTTCGTAAAAAGCGATATTGGGCTTGAATGCCGCCGCGAACTCGGAGGTTTGATCGATAATCCAGTTGTTAAATTCAAACTGCGGAAACTGTTTCTGTTTGAATTCCGCCGGCAGTTTTTCAAAATCAGAATCCAATCCTATACAGAGGAGAGAATTCACCGCATCAACCCGCCGGTTATATTTATCGAGTATCATTTTTTATATATCTCGAATCTTTTTCATAAATCATTGCGGAATTACTCCCTTCCGTCATGGTCTCGCGGAGACGGACGGAATCTTCGGCGACAATCCTATCCTGATGCTATTGTTTCTAATTTTGCATGAGTGATTTCACTATATAATTTTAATGATAGTTTATTCTCTATCGCATTACTTTTGTATAGCGGTAATATTCTTTTGCGTCCGATTCTTACTTTTTTGAGACGTAGTCAATTATCTTATCCCAATCAAGAGTATTTTTGGTGTAAAAAAGATCAACGACATCCTTTGTCATTTCGTTGATTTTCTTCACATACAATTCCTTAAATACATCATCTCGTTTCTTGGCTTCTTTATCGAGCGGTTGAATGATTTTCTTATACAACTGATCATCACCGGAGATAAGTTCCCAAAAGTCCTGTCCGCAGATTTTGTAATAACTAAGATCAGGGTCTTTGTTCACTTTGTGGGGCTTATTGTCTCGCCCGTACATACATCCGTTTACAGAAATAATATTCTTTTTGAGTTCAACGCGAAGAAGCTTTTTGGCAATTTTCAAATTCCGTCCTCGGCTTTCTTGCCCCTAAACACTTCGCGGCAGACATGGATAGCAAAATTCTCCATGAGACCACCAAATAATGTCTCTTCCTGCGAAGACAAAAACGCATCAAGCATACTTTTTGCCAAATCGCCGGCAGTTTCAATATTTTTTGCCTTGAACAAGTAAGGATTTTTTCGTTTTGAAATGGCGGATAACTTTGCGGATTCAAGCCGATGAAGCCTTATTTCGTAGAACGGCTTTATTACATTGGAGGCAATAAACGTATTCAGCTTTTCATAGTTTAGTTTTTTCATATCATTTCGTTTGTTCATTAATATTCTCGACAGCAAGTTTATGGTATTCCTCCTGTATTTCAATGCCAATAGAGTTACGATCAAGCCGAAATGCCGCAACTGAAGTCGTACCGGAGCCTAAAAATGGATCAAGAACAACATCGCCGGGTTTAGTAAAAAGTTTAATAAACCAGCTTGGCAGTTCTTTAGGAAAAACTGCGCTGTGGTTTTTATTAGAGCTTTCTGTCGCCATTGAAAGCACATTTGTGGGGTAGGCCAACTCGCGACCTACCCAATTAGATACATTCTTTCCGAAACCGCTGCCAACTTTTGAGTTGTCTCTTTGCTTGTCGGTTTCGCTAAGATTTTTCAGGCGTGTTTTTGCCCAATTCCCCATAGGCACTCTTACCGCATCTTGATACATATTAAAATCTTTTGCTTTGTTGAATTGTAAAAGTCGCTCCCAAGAATCACGGAAGCGGTTAGACCACTTACCCGGAAAACAATTTTTTTTGTGCCAAATAAATTCTTCTGTCCAAAACCAGCCCTGCTTTCTCATTTCAATAATTAACTCCATGACATACGTATGACGCTCGCCATCAACAACTTTTTCTTTAATGTTCAAAATAAATGTTCCTTTTGGATTTAGAGTACGCAATAACTCTTTTGTCATTGGCAAAAACCACTCAACATATTTATCGGGGCTAATCCCCCCATACGTGCTCTTCCTCTGATCGGCATACGGAGGTGATGTAACGATGAGATCTATGGAATTGTCCGGCACATTTTTCAAGACATCAAGGCAATCGCCTAAAATAACATCGGCTCTTACCTTGGCTTTTGTCTTTACAGTGAACAAATCCAATTTTTCTATGGTGCTAACTATCATACATATTTACTTCATTATATCATCAACCGGCATATCAAGGGCTTTTGCCGTTCTGTTCCAGAAATTTTCTGCCATGGCCCATTTTGGTGTTTATTGGCACTGCGGATTTGCACAACGGACATTCGTCCGCTTCGTACATCTCAACTTCGAATACATCAAGCGGCACAAACGGCACGCCCAAAGATTCGGAAGTAACTTGCTGCGGATTCCTATTGACCATTACACATACGGCAACAACGTTCCCGCCGGCGAGCGTGACGGCATCCATCACTTTTTGAGCGCTGCCGCCGGTGGAAGTCAGATCTTCCACGACCAAAACTTTTTTATCCTTCACCAGCGCGTCATAGCCGCGGGTAAGCATCTGGCCGTTGTCCGCTGTTTTTTCGGTATAGGCGGCCAGAATCTCTTTACCTTTCAATCGTGTCAGATGGAACGCGGTCCATTGCGAAAGAATGATGCCGCCCAATGCTGGCCCGATCACCATATCCATTTCAAAATCCTTGCACCTCTCGGCCATGATCTCACAGATCCTGCTTGTTTCCCGGGTATGCGTGTATAAAAAATCTTTGTTGATATAGACGCTGCAATGCTTGCCGTGGGTCAATACGAAATGATCCCCGATAAGAATCGCACCGGTTTTTTTGAGAATGTCCAAAACCTCGCTCATGGTGAAATTATATAACCTCCTTCTTAAAATTTATTTTATCCTAAATTACTGATTGAAACCAGCATACCACTCATTGAGACTCCGCCGCGTCGGTATTCTCGAGTAAGAATTTATTAAAAAATGATTGACTCCATATAGATGATGTGGATAACTCAAACTTTCACACTTTCGATTTATTTTCTATAATATAGCTATGCTAACAAAAAAGCAAAAACAAGTCCTCGATTTTATAATTGATTATCAGAAACGAAATGGATACGCCCCCTCTCTTGATGAGATACGCAAGAAATTAAAACTCTCGTCGGTTTCAACAGCTCATTTTCACGTTTCCAAACTTCGCGATCTGGGATATTTATCAAAAGAAGAAAACCAACCGCGATCTATTGAAGCGGTAGGCCGCGAGACAATGGTAAAAATTTCACTGTTAGGGACAATTGCCGCCGGACAACCCATTACGTTATTTGATGTGCCAAAAGAAACGATTGCTGTCCCGAAAAGCAAAATACCGCCCTCATCAGAAGTATATGCCCTGCGCGTAATAGGTAATAGCATGATTGATGAGAATATCAACGATGGAGATATTGTTTTGGTGAAGCATCAGGAGACTGCCGAGAACGGACAAAAAGTAGTAGCCCTCATAGACAATCAGGAAGCCACGCTAAAGAAATTTTATAAAGAGAGTGGGCATATTCGTTTACAACCCGCGAATAAAAATATGGAACCGCTCATTTATAGAAATGGCCGAGATGTTCTGATCCAAGGAATAGTACTTGATGTTATCCGTGAAGAAGTAAGATCACCAATACAATTTCCGGAATATAAAGAAATTAAAAAATATGCAGAAGTGCCACTAAATAAAATTATATGTGGCGATGCAATCGAGGTTATGCAAGCAATGCCTTCTGATTGCGCAGATCTCGTAGTTACCTCTCCTCCATACGACAATTTGAGAAGCTATAATGGATACTCATTCAACTTTGAAGGTATGGCAAAAGGTTTGTTCAGAGTTATGAAAAAGGGTGGGGTTGTTGTATGGGTTGTTGGAGACCAAACGATTAAAGGCGAAGAAACAGGAACATCTTTTAGACAAGCTCTAAATTTCAAGCAAGTAGGTTTTAATCTTTTTGATACAATGATATACCTCAAAACTCCGCGAGGTGCGGTTGGCAATAATAAAACATACTGGCAGGCTTTTGAGTATATGTTTATACTAAGTAAAGGCGCACCAAAGACAATAAACCTTCTAAAAGATAGGGAAAATAAAGATGAGCGCGGTGGTGATAACGGCACAAAACGACTTCATAATGGTACACTATTAAAGCTAAAAAGGGCTGGATATTCTAAGTATGGTAGACGAACGAATGTTTGGGAATATCTCATAGGAAGAGGCCATTCTGCAAGTGATGATATTGCTTATAAACATCCCGCTATATTCCCAGAAAAGTTGGTGCAAGACCATATCACAAGTTGGTCAAATCCTGGTGATGTGGTATTTGACCCAATGTGTGGCAGTGGAACTACATGTAAAATGGCTAAACTTAATAAAAGAGACTTCATCGGAATAGATATCTCTTCTGAATATTGTAAAATAGCTGAAGAAAGATTAAGATAAAAACCTCTATTTTTAAAATACTTAAATAAGAGTGGCTACAATCTTTATAAATAGATTATTCCAATTCTTTCTACTCAACCTATATTATTACTAGATAAAACTAGGAAATGCGCAAAGTACCCTGTAGCCACTTTATAGCTCGTTTCAGTATACTCACGCTATCCTCCATCATTCCCATACTGTTATTGCACATTCTACAAATCCAGCCCCTTATTTCGCCAGTATCGTGAAAGTGGTCTAATACAACATCGTTTTTATATTGTCTGATTATTGTTCTATCACAAATAAGGCAATGAAAAGGTTTACCTATAGGTGGTTGTGGGTTTGTTTTTTCAAATTCCTCTCTTACTTTCTTGGGTATAGGTCGTTTCCACTTGCGACACTCTCTACATTCGCCTCTTCTTGATACTTTACCAGCAATACTTTTCTGATTCTTTTCAAATTCAAAGATACTTTTCCGTTGTTGACACCTACGGCATATTTTTGTTTCCCTGAAACAGGAGTTGCAAAAATCTCCCCGAGTCGCTTTATTACGGCTACATTCAATACAATATTTCATATTTATTTCAGAAAGGAGTAATATCTTCTTGTCAATGTGCGCACTCCTGGATTCGAACCAGGAACCGGTCGTGTATAAGACGACTGCTCTGCCGTTGAGCTAAGTGCGCGTTATGTCATCACTCACCACTAAACACTCTGCATTAAACACTCACTGGCTTAATCTTAAACGGCTTGAGGAGATTGTAAAATTCTTCCTGTTCGAGCGTCTCTTTTTCCATCAGGGTTTGGGCGATTTTCTGAAGCGCTTTTTTGTGCGTTTGCAGAATCTTCTTGGCGCTCTGATACCCGCGTTCAATGAAGATTTTCACTTCTTCATCGATTTTTTCAGCAACCCGTTCCGAATAATTTTTTTCGGTGGAGATTTCCCTGCCCAAGAATATCATTTCTTCGGTCTTGCCGAAAGTCATCGGACCGAGCGATTCGCTCATCCCGTATTTCGTCACCAGTTTCCGCGCCAGCTCCGAGGCCTCTTTGAGATCATTGGAAGCGCCCGTGGATAAATCCCCGAAAGTCAATTGTTCCGAAGCATAACCGCCCATCATAACCGCGATGTCGTTCAGAAACTGCGTTTTCGTGCGAAGCCGTTGCTCTTCAAGAGGCAACTTCATGGTATAGCCGCCGGCCATGCCCCGGCTGATAATCGAAATTTTTTGAACCGGATCCGAGTCCTTGAGCGAAGCGACAACCAGAGCATGACCGCCTTCGTGATACGCGGTAACTTCTTTTTCTTTTTGGGAAATCACTATGCTCTTCCGTTCGGGTCCCAGAATGACTTTCTCAACCGCCTCATATAAATCTCCCTGCTCAATCGTTTTTTTGTTGGCTCGGCCGGCAAGAAGCGCCCCCTCGTTCATCAGATTCGCAAGATCTGCCCCCGAAAACCCGGGCGTGCGGATAGCGATTTTCCTGAAATCTATATTACCGGCCAGCGCTTTGCCGCGGCTGTGGATTCGCAAAATCGCCTCGCGGTCATTCAGATCCGGCAAATCAAGAACCACGCGCCGGTCAAAACGCCCCGGGCGCAGCAGCGCCGGATCGAGAATATCAGGCCGATTCGTCGCCGCAAGTACGATTACGCGAGTATCACGGTCAAATCCGTCGAGCTCCACCAAAATCTGGTTCAGGGTCTGTTCGCGTTCGTCATTGCCGCCGCCCAGGCCCGCGCCGCGCTGCCTGCCGACCGCGTCAATCTCGTCAACAAAAAGAATCGCCGGGGCCGCTTTCTTGGCAGTCGCAAAGGCGTCCCGAGTCCGCGAAGCCCCGACTCCCACGAACATTTCCACGAACTCCGAAGCGGAAATGAAAAAGAAGGGCACATTGCTTTCGCCGGCCACGGCGCGCGCGATTAACGTTTTTCCCGTGCCCGGCGGCCCCATCAAGAGCACCCCGCGCGGGATTCGCGCTCCCAAATCCAAAAATTTCTTCGGCGTTTTCAAAAACTCGACGATTTCCATCAGCTCCTCTTTCGCTTCTTTGAGTCCGGCCACATCGTTGAACGTTACTTTTTCTTTGGCAAAGGTCGAGAGGCGGATATTGGAACGGCCGAAGCTGAACGCCTGGTTGACGCCGGTCCGCGCCTGCCGGAACATAAACCAGAAAATAAAACCGATGACCAGAAGCGGCAGAACGGTAGGAATCAAAATGCCCAGCCAAAACTGCAGATTCGACTGGTTCTCGACGGTCAGCTTAACTTTTTGGAGCGCGTCGCCATTGACCCCGAGATTTTTCAATGTCTCGCTCAAACTGGATTCAGCCTCTTTTTTCGAAACCGCTTCACTCCCGTCGTTCAATTTCGCTTTCAAATCCTCGCCGTTGACCGTAAGTTGGCTGATCTGGCCGCCGTTAATCTTTTCAACCAACTGACTTAAGCTCAATTCCTGCGGCTTGGCTGATTTATCGAAAAAAACCGAAAAAATCAGGGAAATGAGAATGAGCGTGGTAATTGCCCAAAGAATATTTTTAGAAAAGTTTGACATTGCAATTGATAAAATTGTAATCGTTCCGAATTATTTGTCAAAGTTTGCCTTAAAACAGAAGCGGCAGACCCTTAAAATGAATGAAGCCCCGATAATCACCTGTGCGGCGCGTGGGGGCTTCTGTGATTGTGGAGCCGCATCGATAGAGAATCTTTTTTCTCAAAAATCAAGCGCCTCTATTTTTGCCGCCATGATGAAATCATTTTCAGACAGCCCGCCGATCGCATGAGTCCAAAGCTCGATTCCAACTTTATTGTAGAAAATATGAATGTCCGGATGATGACCCTCGGATTCGGCGAGTGCGGCAACTTTATTCACAAACCCAATCGCCTGTTTGAAATTCTTGAATTTGAATTCTTTTTTGAGCCTCGTGCTTCGAACGACTTGCCACTTACCTTTCAGCTGCGACATATACGATACAATCTCTTTTTCGCCAAGCGGCGGTACGCCACCCTCGCAGGAAACGCATTTTTTATCGGAAAGATTCATACTTGGCATTCTAATCTTTTCCGTGATAAAGTAAATAATTGAATGGTGTCTATAGCTTAGTGGTAAAGCACCGCTCTGTGGCAGCGGCTACGAGGGTTCAATTCCCTCTAGACACCCCAATTTTGAGTTTCGTGCGCTTTGACGATGCCCGCGAACACGGGTTTCAGCGTAAACACTGGCTTATTTCGAGTTAGTGTCGAGTTCTGAAGTATGAAGTTTAAAAATTGCCGTTTTTCTAATGGTTCAGAACTTTCAAAGATCGAATCGGCGCGTTTGCAAATATCAAGCAATCTCGCGGCTGTAAGGTGATGCTCCTCGTCTGCTTTGCTGTGCTCCTGCATCTGTTGGAGCAGATCAGCCTGTTTCGCTTTATATTCTTTCAATTTCTTGTCGTACATTTCGGCGGTAATACTGCCATCGTATTTATCGTCCGTCATTTTGCTGATCCGGCCTTCAAGCCGGTCATATTCGTCTTTAAGCGTTGCCATCGCGTGAGCGTGGTATTCTTGCTCGATTTCGGTATTCGTTCGCAGTTTTTGGACGACATAATCAATTCCTTCCTTCGGCAGCACAAACTTGCGTAGATAGCGTTTAATGGGCTTTAGAAGCTCGCTTTCGGGCACATAGACCTTCTCGCACACGCCCCTGTAATTGGTGCAATGGTAATAAGCGTACTTTCCTTTAGCCCTTTCTGCCGTGATCGTGCAACCGCATAAATTGCAGACAAGAAGCCCTCGAAAGATAAACGGCTTGGCGGCGTGCTGAAATGGCTTCTTGTTCCAGCTCTCTCTTACCTTTTTGCATTTCAAATAAAGGTTCATCGAGATAAGCGGCGGATAGCGATGCGGATATTGCTTGCCGTTGAGTTCCATAACGCCGTAATAGAATTTATTTTTAAGGATGCGCTCCGTTTGGCTTATGGTGATGGGTTTGCCGCCTTGCCGTCCGAGAAAGCCCGCCTTCCGCATTTCTTTACTCAAGGTAATCAACGAATGGCCGCCGGAAGCGTATAGCTCGAACATCTTAATTACGAAAGGCGCTGCTTCGGGATCAACGATGATTTCGGATTTGTCTTGCTCGTTTCGGATATTGCGGTATCCGGTTGGCGCTCTGCAAATCCATTCGCCGTTTTTTAATTTCTGTTCGCTGCTGCGCTTTACGTTATCGCTTAATTGCAACACATAGCTGCGGGCAAACATTACGGCCATATCCCATTGCAAAAGTTGCGAGCTGTTAGCGCTTTTCGACAAAACCAAATTTTCTCGAACGAAATGAATTTCAATCCTGCCCTCTTTTCGCAAATCGTCCAAGATAACGCTTTCCTTAAAACTTCTTTGCAGCCGATCTACCGTTTCAACCACTAACGCTATCGGCTCGTGGGATTTTTTGATGAGTTCCAAAACTTCATCGAATTTCTTTCGCGTGTCTTGCGTAGAGCTTTCGGCAATTTCAAAAACTTTCCATAGATCGAGCTGTTTCTTGCCCACATAGTCGGTAAGCCGCCTTGTCTGCGCCGGTATGGACTGCCCTTCTTCGGCCTGCTCCTTTGTTGATACTCTGGCTAAAATTATGGCTTTCATATTATTTAAAAAGTTTTTCTATCGGCCTCCAATTTTTATCTCGGCCGATTGCGCCCCTTTTATAGGAATACTTTTTCAATCCGTTGTAATACCAAACGCCATTTTCCATAACAACGATACCGCCGACATATTTCTTTCCAAGTTCATTAATTTTTAACGCCAATGCTTTTGCTTTATCGGCCGTTTCTTTACTCATCGCCGTCTGCCCCTCTTTCGTATCGAAAATGCCTATTGCACCGTTTTTGAAGCGGATAATCCAATCCGGATAAAACAGTTCATCCTTTTCATCCTCGCTATTGTAATACTTGACCGCAAAATAATCTTTACCCTGATTGCCATTTTTAAACCACCAATCAAGATACTTTCCCTTGCTATCAATGTACTTAATAAACTTCAATTCATTTTGCTTGCCGATGTAGTTTTTTAAAACGAAACATTTATCCAAAATGCACTCCCGTTGAGGCACTTCTTCGTAATCATCCGTAAAATCATATCGTTCCCTCACCTCAAAAATGGGAGTTTCCTTTTCCTCTTGTCGCTTTTCTTTTTCTCTTAAAATCTTTTGAGCGACAGGTTTGAAATCGCTCAACGCTTTGGTTATGGCTGGTCTAAATTTACTGCTCGCGCCTTTCTGTATGTCTTTCACAAAAACACGATAATAATAATTGCTATCCTCGCTCAACGCCCTCTTAAACCAAATCCTTACTGCCGACTTTAAAACACCCCAAGCACGGGCAAAATTCCCATATTTTGCCCGTTCATCAGTTTGCTCTTTCAACAACTGAAGACAAAAATAATTAAAGGTTTTCTCGACATCGTTAGTTGACATCTGCAAGTCAACATCAATCCCTTTCTTTTTAAACTCATAGGCCAACTGATCAATATCTTCAAACTTGGCATTGGCAATAATGCTGTTTGTTAGCTTCCCGCTTAAATCAACTCCTTCCTTCTTTAGCTTCGCTCCCGCTTTGCCTAAAATGTCGCTTTTGGTTATCCCAAAGTAAGCGCTCATTGAGTTTATAAAACTCTCTTGAAACTTTTGAGAAGCAGGAATGTCGCCGTAATCAATACGGGATATGTAAGCGGATCGTAGCTTAATGTTTTTAACTTCTTTCTTTCGATAAGCGTACTGGCTGGGAATTTTATTTTTTTCAATATCCGGCAATTCAACTTGGCTTCGCTTATAATTCGTGTATAAATAGCCAACCCTTAAATTCGGATTATCTTTATAATCTTCTTCCAAATGCGGTTCGGGCATCCTTAAAATACGGCCAACAGTTTGAACATAAAAAGTTTCCTTTTTAATTTCCCTAAACATAACCAAGACATAGGCACGGGGGCAATCCCAGCCCGTACCGGCGGCTTGCTTGAAAAGCATAAAATCAACTTTGCTGTCGGCATCTTTAATAAAATCCATATTTTCCTGCCTGCCATCAAACCATTTCGCTATCCGGCTACTCTTTATGCCTTGTGCGGCTAAATACTTGCTTACTACTTCTTCTTTGGTTTTATCGCCGGTAGCAATCAGTTGCCGATCATTGTTAGGCAACTGAATGAGCATAAGCGGGTTAATATCCTTTCCCATCGTCTTTAGTTCGTCTTTGAGCTGTTGCCGCTTTTCAAGGCCTAACTGCAAAAGCACCTCGTCCAAATCTTTACCCTTGTGTTTCTTTAAATCTTCTTCTGTCTGCACGATAATCTTTTCTTTTATCAGCCCCTCGTCAACAACTTTTTCTCTCTCAACTTGCACGAAACTACCAAGCGATGCGGCTTTGGAAACATCTTTGTCTGCTGGCGTGGCGGTTATAAACAAAACTACTTTGGGGTCAATATAATCAATGATGTTCTGCGCTAATTCGGTTGAAACATTCGTATGCGCTTCGTCAATAACCAAAACAATTTCCCTGTCATCTTTTTTTGTGCCCTCAATGAAATCCTCAAAGTATTTTCCGCTTTCCTTTTTAAACCTTTCGTCTTTCGGTCTGCGCAATTTCAGCTTTCTTGTTGTGGCATTGTCTTGTACCACTTTTTGCCAGTTCAAAAACAGAATGTCATTTTCATACAACTTGCCTCGGTTTATATCGTTGACAGTCAAAAGATTATTTTCCAAATTATTCTCAAAGTACTCTTTAAACTTATCCCTGCTTTGCATCGCTAAATCATCGCTGAATGTAATCCAAATAAATGCCTTGTCTATTTTCCATTGCGGCAAGTGATTAAGCCCTTTTATAAAATGCGCGATGGTTAAGGTCTTGCCACTACCAGTAGGGGATTTAAAAACCAGCGGCAATTGCCTACCTTGCTTTTTCCAAAGCCGTAAAAACGCCTCGTTCAGATCACCGATGGCTTCCTTTTGAAATTTTAAAAGGTTATAAGCAAGCATAGATCAAACAAGGTTATAAATTTGTTTGTATATCTCTAAAATGGGTTGCGGTATTGTCTTAACTGTTATGTTCTTCTCATCCTCAAACTCGCTAAACTCAAGCTCTTTTTCCCAGCTAAAGATATAAACCACAACCAGCTTTTTCAGCGATTTAACCTTTTTTTCAAATTCCTCGTACTTGGTAAATTCTTCCCTAAAATAAACGGCGGTATATTGTTTTCCATTTTCAAAAATCTGCCAGTGATCGGTTTTCTCTACTTGCTCAAAAGTATTTTCAGCGATAGCCAACATACCGCCTGCATTATGGGCTAATTCTATTTTGTCCCTATCATCAGCTTTCAAGATACTATTTTTGCCGACAAAGGCGGCTTTAAAATATCTGATTGAATTACCTAAACCTTCATTGCCGTTGTATCCTCTAATAATATTCTTTACTCTCGGATAACAAACATCGCTCATTATCTTGTGTTTTTTTCCGTTAGTAATTTCATCATTATTAGTAATCAAAATAAATCTTCTTCGCCCATTATCTTTTTTATTTAATTCCAAAACTGCTTCTCCAGTAGTACCGGAGCCAGCAAAAAAATCCAAAACTAATATATCATCGCTCCCGAAAGAAATATCTAACAAGTGCCTTATCAATCCTACTGGCTTCGGATAATCCAAAACCTTTTCTCCAAACATACCGTCCAAACTTTTTTGAGCTTCTCTGGTCGTCCCAACTCCATCAATAATATTTGACGGTATCTGTTCGCTAATGTCATCGGGGAATATCTTTATTCTCGGTACTGCATCATATTTAGGAGCTAAACCAAAAAATATCTTTTTCTGTTTAAGATAATCTTTCATTTCCTCATAGGAACATTGCCATTGCCTTTTCCAAACAATGCCCGAAGGAGATTTTATCTCAAAATAATTCTTATGTTTTTTATTTGATCTTTCTTCCGAAAAAGATATGCTACCAGAAAACCAAGCACCTCTCTTATCGTTGTCGGGGTTCTGATAGTTGTAATTGGCGCTATTCAACACAATCCACGGATTTAATTTGCTTTTATCTTTTGCATAACAAAGAATATACTGTTGCAATGTTCTGCTCCAAGTATCCTTTTTCCCTTTTCCGTGAAGCCACATAAAGTTTTGTATAAAATTCTTTTCTCCAAAAATTTCATCACAAAGCAATTTTAATTGAGCATATTCGTTGTCATCTATGCTAATAAAAATTACTCCAGCGTCTTTCAAAATATCCTTTGCCAGCTCAAGCCGCTTTTTCATAAAAGAAAGCCAATAACTATGTCGTAAAGGATGATCAATCGGCACTTCCGTGCCGTCCGGATATTCTTTTAAAAACCTTTTATCTTTGTATTTAAAGCCGTCCGATCCGGTGTTATAAGGCGGGTCAATATAAATAACATCAACCTTGCCTTTGTGGGTATAGTTTAAACAAGTCAAAGCGTGGTAATTGTCGCCCTCTATCAGCAAATGAGTCGGCTTGCCGTCTTTACTGTTTATTGCCAGCTTCGGGACTTCTTCCAAAATCGGCAGCTTGTTTTCAACATCATCTTCAAACGCTTCCGGCACATCGAGCCAAACCAAGCCGTAATTAAGTTGTTTTAGTTCAAGCGCCTCGTATTTAGCGATTTTTTTATTCAGCCGAGCAACCTCATTTTCTAACTGCGCTTTTTGGTTATCTTCCGGCGTTCGGACTATTTTTTTCATAGCTCTATTTTGTCCTTGCTTTTTTCAAAAACTTTTCAAATTCGGCTTTATCAATTCTGTACTCCTTTCCTATTTTGTACGCTTTCAGTTTGCCCGATTTTATTTTTCTATAAATCGTCATAATGTCTACTCGCAGTTTATCGGCAAGCTCCTGTGCTTTATAAAACTCTTTATCCTTTGCCATTATGGTAATTATATAATACTTGACAATGCTTTACACGACAAGTGCATAACTTTTAGCTCGTTTCCGGCTTATATGGCTTGAATTTTTGGATAGCTTGCTTGATCTCTTTTATGTACGAATGGCAGGATTTCAATGGTATCCGGCGATTCAGCGTCTTAATGTCTTTTGATGTCCTTTGCCACTTTCTCTGGCTTGATCGCGCCTCAATAATGCCCCTGAGTCCTCTTACGCCGCCTTCGGCCTTGCAACACAATTTTAGGGCGACAAGATTCATTGCTCGCGCCACTGTCATTCTCTTGTTTTTTCTCAATATACCGGCGAGAATTTCCTGCGGATCATCTATTACATTTTCAAAAATAAAAAGATTTGGATCAATGTAAGTACTGAAATAATCCAATAAGATTTTCTGACAAACTTCCCTCTTGAAAATATCTGCGAAGGTTGGGTTTTTTGGAAAACCGAGCTTTTGTAAAACGCTATTCATCTTTTGTTTATCGTTTAATCTTACTTCCATTCTTAAAACTTCCGGCTTCCGTTTTTGTTGCATATAGGCAAATAGGACTTGTTGCTGGATTGTCTGATCGGTATCGTATGCCTTCTTTTCGCTTTTTTCTAAGTCCTTATTTTTGTCATAAAAAGTTAATGCGTGGGTTTCGGCGCGAAATTGTATCCCGTGGCCGGTGTTTCTAAAGACCTTCTCGTTTAATTCCATTTTCTCGGTAAGATTCACTTTTGAAAAATCCCTTATAATTCCGCGCGCGGTAAAGCCGCCAGTTATTGGTATGTTTTTTGCTGGGTGTATTGCCATCGTTTTCCCGTATTTCAAAATTTCTTTTTCTATGGAAACATCCATTTCGGAAAGCGACTTTTTTAATGCGTCCAAAACTTTTTCAAAATAATCCTCGTCAATCTCCTCTAAGCTATTCCTGAAAATAATTTTTTGCGCGGAAAATTGAACCTTAAAAATCGTTTCTCTGCTCCTTTCATATAGCGTAAGTTGTGGCCGGTAAATATGAGCTTTTATTTCTTCATCTGTGGCATTATTCACAAATTTCCGATAGATAAGAAGTCCGTTTCTGCCTCGCTTTTCGGAAGCTAAATGAAAACGATCCCATCGCAAGATGCTGTATAGACCTTTCTTAAAATTTAAGATCACTGTATCTAACATTTCATTACTTCTTTCGTTTTTAATCTCTATCCGAATAGGTCTTGCGCTTTTACGATAATCGCATCCTCGATGGCCTTACCCAGATCACGGCTTATCGGGTGGTAAATGTTGAGGTCTTTATCGCCCACTTTCTTTGTGGGATAGGTTATCCGGTAGCCAGTGCCGTCCAGTCGGCTATAAACGCCCATAGAGCCAAGATAAAGCCCGTTATCGAGTACTATGCTGGCAAATCCGATAAGGCCGCCGTTCGGCTTGATCGGGATAATGTTAATCTCGGTTATTTTCATAGAGGTGCGGGTTGTATTTCTTATCCATCTCAAAGAGCCAGCCAAAAGCGCCGAGCAAATCCTGCTTGGCTTCAAACACCTCTTGATCGGTAAGCCCCTTGCGGCAAATCTTTTCTAAAATCTCTTTTTCTTTTTTTGCAGAAACTAAAAAATCTGACATTGAAGCCAGATTAGTACAACGCCCGAAAGAAATATAAGAACTTACTGCGGCACGATAAAAGTTAGGAAATTATTGGCCTACGATTATTTTCTTCCTTCTTCTTTGTTTTTCCAAGCTGATGATTTTATAGAGTTCGTAATACACCAAGCCATTAGCCGGAAATTCTTTATCCAAGAGCCTCTTCAATTCTTTAGTATGTAAATTCCTGTGATCCCAAATAAAATCTAACAGCTTGCGATCAAGTTTCCTTTTTCTGAATTTGATATTTTTATACTCCCTGTATATTCCGAGCACATTTTCAATTCTCGGCCATTCTTTTTCAATGTAATCAAGAACATCTCTTTTGGTAGCAAAACGATGAAGATCAATGCTAACTGGGAAGGCCTTTATATGATTTTTCTTGTGCATATCCAATGCCAACGGAGGCGGCGTGTACGCCGGATTAAGCTGTTCATCTTCATTATCAACCAAAAAGCACATATCGAACTGACCGCCATACAGAATGGACTCTTTCATTCCTTCGCTCATTTCGTCTATTTTGAGAGTTGTCATATAAGGTAAAACCGGTGCCAATAATTGCGTATCAAGGCCATATTTTTCAACCATCTTATCCATTGCGCCATCCAGCTTTGAATCATATTCTTTCAAAAACTTCCTTGCTCTTTTGTCCAATTTTCTATACTCATTAACTAAAATCATAATTTCATCAAATCTATCCGGCCTACTGTCGGTAGCAGAAAAAAGCTCCCTTGCCGCCTTCATAAAATGCTCATTCCTAAGCAGATCATCAACATACTGCCTCAACTTCTTATTGCCCTGCGTTTGCTTCAAAATTACTTCTTTCATTACATCTTTAAACCTTACTTTTCTTTACATTTTAGCGGAATTGTAAAATCATTGCAAAAACTTTACCTTTTTAAAGAAACCATCTACACTTGAATCAAAGATGTAATGACCTTGGATTGGCTCACTTTATGAAGCAAAAAGGTGAAAAATCGGTAAAGTGGCTTCCATTTTTAAGTTATTGTTCTCTGTTAATTGTTATTGGCACGGTAGCGTGGTGGCTACTCGGATCAGTAGCGGCGATAATAAATGTACTTGCTGTTCTGGGTATTTTTACCTTTCTCCCAAGACGAATTAGTATTTTTGAGAATTTTTGGGATAATCACATTCTACCAGAAACGCATATCATACTTATAGTACTCGCGTCTGCTATTGTGGCCTTTATAGTTTTCTTAATTGCACCAAACTATAAATTCAATATCCAAAAAAAGACCCGATGAAATCATACTTCAAAGCCACACTTCAAGTTTTAATTATCCTCGCCATAGGATTTGGTTTTGTATGGCTTACATCGTTATTTAATAAACAGAAACCATCGGAAGAAATTGCTAAAGAAGTAGTTAAAGAAGTGATATTGAAAAGACCGAGTTGCCCAAATACTTCAGAATCTTTTACTCAACTTAAAGATTTGGGACAGATTGTCGTTCTCGCAAAAAATCTAAATTCCTACGGCAAAGACGGGGTTTTCGTAAACGAAAAATTTACTGTTGTAAAATCGATTGGCTCCGGATCGCAAATTGCCTGCGGTTATCTTTACGTGAAAGCCCACGCTGGTAAGAGACCGCTACAAGAAAAATGGGAACATCCTTATATAAAATCCGGCGAGTTTGGCGGACACTTAGTTATAGATCAAGCCATACTCAATAAAGAAGAAAGTGGGGCAACCGAATTCCTCTTTAATTTGAGCAATATCAATTACAAAGAAGGTGCTACTGTCGGGCAAGAAATTAGAAAAGCCGACTGGGCAGCTTTACTAAATGTTTCTGACAGAACTCAATTTGAGATCGCCCTAAATACATCTGATGAGACCGGTGTCATAGATGAAGTTTTAATTGCTTATCAGTGCTGGAACCCTGAAACAGGCCAAACTACGCACGACTGCCAACTAACTGTTGAGTGATAATCGAATATCTTGCCGAGTGGCCAAAACCGGCAACTGGTTCATATCTTCGCTAAATTCCGCCGATCATAGAGTGCTCGAAGTCATAGCCGGAATTTGCAAAAAGCTTAATTCTTCGCTAATCTGCTTCCAATTAACAGTTCTAAACACATCCAACAAGAGACCCAGTTGATTCTTCTTTTTCTTTGCCCATATCTATCCATAATTCCTCGTTCTTTATTCATAATTCATAAACTATGTTCAACCATCTCAAAACCAACGACCCGGAAATTTACGACCTCGTAAAAAAAGAAGAGCGGCGGCAAAAAGAGGGTCTTGAAATGATTCCTTCGGAAAACTACGCTTCGCGCGCGGCGCTTGAAGCAACGGCGAGCGTCTTCAATGACAAGTACGCCGAGAATTACCCGGGCCGGCGCTATTACGGCGGCTGCGTGAATGTGGATACGCTGGAACGGTTATGCCAAAAACGGGCGCTGGCCGTATTCAACGCCGAGGGCTATCGCGCGAATGTCCAGCCTTATTCGGGCAGCCCCGCGAATCTCGAAGTATACTTCGGCCTCTTGAATCCCGGCGACACGATCCTTTCTCTTCGTCTTGACCACGGCGGGCATTTGACGCATGGCTCGCCGGTCAATCTCTCGGGCCGGATATTCCGCTTTGTCCACTACGAGCTGGACCCGAAAACAGAAACACTCGATTACGAAAACATTCTGCGTTTGGCGAAAGAGCACCAGCCCAAACTCATCCTCTCGGGATTCACCGCTTATCCGAGAATCATTGATTTCAAAAAAATACACGCAATCGCCGAAGG
>OBEQ013010217.1_pt1 | contig 36890 bp, 35 predicted proteins | sample 1670901 | NCBI WGS metagenome assembly OBEQ01 (sample SAMEA104232315, study PRJEB22302) | groundwater metagenome | biome: forest; feature: aquifer; material: groundwater | place: USA | collected 2011-08-07 | depth 5.4 m | reverse complement strand
TATCTTTGCAGTATCCACAGCTTAGAGTTGATACCCCTCGCGCGTACGCACAAACCTATTCCCAGTCTATATCACAAGTCAGAGCCACAGTGGCAAAAAAACTCCTCGCAGCACAAGCAGCACTTCCTGCAGGTATATATTTTAAAATAATTGAAGGGTATAGGCCCCTGTGGGTGCAAGAAAAAATTTTTAACGAACAACTAGAAATACTTGCCATACAAAACCCCAACTGGTCAGAAAAAAAATTATTTGAAGAAGCCAGTGTTTTTGTAGCTCCCCCAAAAGGCGTTCCTCCCCACTCTACAGGTGGCGCAGTAGACCTTACTCTCATGTCTGCAAATGGAGAAGAGCTAGACATGGGAACAAGACTTAACCACCAGTACACTGAAAACTGCTATACAAATGCGCAAGGAATTTCTGAAGAAGCAAAAAATAATAGGGCCTTGTTAAGCAAGGTATTAGAAGGTGAAAATTTTGTTAACTACCCAGCTGAATGGTGGCATTGGAGTTATGGAGACCAGTATTGGGCGTTTGTATCAAAGCAGCCCTGCGCACTATACGGAAGCTTGAAAGAAGCGTAAAATACAGTGCAAAGGAGGTAATAATAGAATGGCAACTACAGATTCTAAGGAAAGTCCTATAGAAGAAATAAGCTATGGTTTATATCATAAGCCATACCCAAGCACTGTGCACGCAACCATAGAGCCAGACTCAATTGCCCATATTGGGGACGAACAAAATGCAATAGACTTTCTAGTGCCCGAAGGCACGCTCGTACTAGCACCGCGATCGGGAAAAGTAATAGCAGTAAAAGAAGACTCGCACATTGGAGGTCCGGATGAAAAATTTGCAGACCAAGCAAACTACATTGTTTTGGACCACGGTGGCGGAGAAACTTCTATACTCGTTCATCTTGCTCCAGCAAGCGTTATAGTAAAACCAGGCGAAACAGTGCTTGCTGGCCAACAAATTGCAAGGCAAGGCTCAACTGGTTGGACATACGCACCACACATTCATTTTGGCGTATACCGCAACCGCAAAACAGTGAAAATAAGGTTTATTTAAAAACCAGGTGTCCTGTGTAATACAGAGGCACCTTTTTTATTTACGAAAAAATTGACTAAAGCTTCGAAAAAAGCTATGCTTTTAAAGCTTTTTGTGTGACACAGCATACAAATCGCTATTGCTACTTCCTACAAAACTGTGTAGGATTTTTTGTTAAATAAAATATGGTGCCTGTAGTTTAATGGCAAAACCTCGCTCTGTGGCAGCGATGTCGGCGGTTCGATTCCGCTCAGGCACCCCAGACAAAAAACGTTAGCAAAAGCTAACATTTTTTGTTATGCTAAATACAAATTAACAAAAAATATATGCACAAAGCTGGTGGGGTCACGAGTGGCGCTTACGGTTTGGGTTTTATAGGGGCATTAATCTACTACATCCAACACGCCGCAACATTTGGAGCAGGGATAGTAGGATTTCTTAAAGCCCTGGTCTGGCCCGCTTTTTTAGTTTACAAACTGCTGGAATTTTTGAAAATGTAAATACAAAAAACACTAGCTCTCGCTAGTGTTTTTTGTTAACGTTAGATTATATGGATAAAAAATTTAGACTTACTAAATCAATAGCGAGCAAACTACTAGAAACTTACCAGCTAGAACTAAAAAAATACGCCCGCGTAAAAGCAGGCATAGAAAATAGCAGTGCTTTTATTACTACTAATAAGGGTAGGTTTGTTATACGTGTTTATAGGTCACTAGATAAGGGTGTACTGTGGTTTAAACAAGAAGCTGATTTTATGAACTATCTAAATTCGTTAGGTATTCCGGTTCCTAAAATCATTGCAAATAGCAAAGGTAGTCTGATTAGCACTTTTAAAGAAAAGGGTAAGGTAAGGAAATACATACTAATGGAGTATGTCGATGGAAGACATTTGGAACCATCTGATATTCCGTTAATTCCAAAGGTAGCCACATTCCAAGCATTAATGCATAGAGCAGCATTGCAGGTGGAGCCTACGGGTAGGTTTAAAAAAGCTCCTGTCACAAAGATTATTAAATTTCTGTCTGGCTTTAAAAAAGCCCATGCAATCCCGGGTACTTTTTGGAAACAAGCATTGGAAATAATAAACGATTTAACCGCTCAGCTAAAGAAACATTCTATTTTTATCGATAAACTTCCATCTGGGCCCATTCATTTGGACTACGATAGTGACAACATAATAATTCAAAACTTTGAGGTAAAAGGTATAATAGATTTTGATGATATGGTAACCATGCCTTTCTCAGTAGACTTAGCTAACTCACTACATTACTGGTCTTACATGAATAAAAGAAAGGACTACAAAAAATATTTAGCTACGTATCTTCAACACTACCAACTCAAGAAAAAACTAAACCAGAAAGAGTTGTTTTACTTACCTCTGTTTATGAGGTTAAGAAATGTAAGTATCGCTTTGGTTCTAGCAACCAGAAATATTAAAGGTATACACCCAAGCGAGCCTTCAGAGTTGCTCAAGTTTGATTCAGTTCTAAACAAACTACAGTTCTAACATTAATCCTTATGTAGTCAATACCGAGTATAACTAGCTTCTTTTGTTTGCTATGAAATTAAAAAACTTTTTGGTAGAAAAAAACTGGCACAGACTATTTGAAGTAGGAATTACTTTAAAGGGCTTAAATGGCATTCTTGAAACCGTGAGCGGTTGTCTTGTTCTGTTAGTTAGTAAAAACGCTTTCAATACTGTGTTTATTCACTTAACCAGAAATGAACTACTGGAAGACCCCCATGATCGGTTTATACATTTTTTAGCGCATGCTTTGCAACACCTCTCTACCAATACCAAAACCTTTGCTGCTCTCTATATTCTCACGCACGGCATACTTAATATATTCTTAGCTATTCAGCTCTATCGAGAAAGGCTATGGGCGTATTTGGTAACCATTGGAGCGATAATTCTTTTTATGGTGTACCAAGTCTACCGCATAAGTCACACGCACTCGTTAGCATTAACTGTTATTACAATCTGGGATGCTTTGTTTATACTAATTACTTGGCATGAGTACAAATATAGGAAACATATAACTTCAGGCGCTTTTAAGTCTAAACTTACATAACAATATTCGGTAATATACCTTTCGGTCACTGTTGGTACATACGCATATTTAGTATTCTCTTGAAAGACAGCTACTACTTCCTTGGCTAGTGATGCCACAAAAAATACTGGTTTTGGCTAGTGTTTTTTGTTAGTATGCATCTATGTTACATTTTTCAGTTCTGAGTTGGAATATTCAAGGACGATTAAATTTTACGGGCTTCACTTTTTTTAAAAAAATAAAACCACATCTATTACATTCCTCTGCAGATATAATTGCCTTGCAAGAAATGTGCGATGCGGAAAAAATATTGAAAAAAACACAGATATTCAAACAGTATTATCTTTTTATTCCGCAGCTGAATAAGAGAACCCATAACCAAACCACCGGCTTTAACCATAACGTGTTGCTGAGTAAATATCCTATTCTCGCGGCTCAGGAAATGAGTTTCCCTCCTCTGAGCAAAAAAGTACACGTAGAAAACTGTATTCGAGCAGATATACAAATAACTAACCAAATTGTAAGAATATATAATTGCCACTTTCCAATTTACAAAACAGGCGTGCTTACGCGCTTAAAACAACTTGAATATATACTCTCTGATGCGGTAACTCACAACGGGCCAACAATAATTTGTGGCGACATGAATATCACGATACCTAAAAAAGGTTGGAACAGAAAGGTTATTCGCCTGTGGCATAAAGTGCCCAAAAAAGAATTGTCTGTAAATGGAAACTTTATAGACTACGACGAGAGAGAACTATTTAATAAAACAATTGATCAACATGGCTTTAAAGAAATGTTAGATTTATACACGCCAACTTGGTCACCTCTAAAGTCAAGCATTTGGCAAACCTTTGGCTTAAAACTTGATTGGTTTATAGTTAAAAACTTAGGCGCGACTAATTATACACTTGGTACATATGTATCTGACCATAGATCAATAGAAGTTCGTTGCCAGATTGGTTAGTAACCCGTTGCCTGAGTCAAAGCCATATGCTATTGTAAGTCCCAAAGGAGGAAGTACTATGTTTACCAAGACAATAGAGTTTTTGGGTCCCGTTAAAGGCACAGAACTTTTTGATGGTTTAGTTAAATACGGTCCTCGATTCTTCAATGATGTTGAAGTGCGATCTAAAGAACATTACAGACCAGAAGGCAGAGAATTATTTCACGCCCATTTGTTCTTGCAGGTATATATTCACGGTAACGAAGCCAATGATTCGTTCCGTGTCGAAATTTTGCAAATCACAGGAAGTGAAGAATACACAAGCCTTACACTTATACTGCGCGAAGACTTGTTCATGGGTGACACTTCTGACTGGGTGACTATGAAAGAGGAAACCTATAACAGCGAAAACGGCCGAACCCTGCAGGCCAAACTAAATGAGCTATTCAAACTCGTCTGCAAACTCACTACGAGCTCATAGTCAGTTACTTGGCAAAGAGTTTTTAATGGATTAAATAATCCCGTTAGGTTTTTCACCTAACGGGATATTAACTTTCTTAAACTATTTTTCCGGTTCTAGGAGGTCGAATTCTACCAAAGAGAATGTTCGGCTTAGCACAGTATCTGGAACTTGCAGCTCAACTCTCTGCATACTTGCTTCACAGGTTCGCCGGCCAGCAGACAGAGCTGCCGCTTCAGACGGAGTTGCTCTCCCCATTGCATTTACTCTTTGTCTGAGTGCATGCGCTTCGTGAGTCAGATAGTCGTGCCAGTACAAACGATGGTACAACTTACCTCGGTGGATAGCGCGAGGCGCTTTAGGATAGGTACGGTTTGGACAATAAGGACACTTAGCAATATAGTACGGCGGGACGCTGCTCCAACACAACTTCTTTCTGCCAGGGTCATAGTAGAATAACTCATGCTTAGTACCTTCTGCGAGTATTCTGGCATATTCAAATGCCTCTTCAATATGAGCCTTACAGCCGGCTACTAATTTTTTTATAACTTTGTGTTCGATATCCACTGCTGCAAGTATAACTCCCTGCTTACGATTGCTACATGTTTCGCACCGCAGGTGCGAGAAAAAGTTTTTTAGGTTCATATGCTCTCCTTACAATTTTTTTACAAAAAAATCACCCGGGAAGGTGAAAATAAAAAACTCTTTGCATCTCCCCGTGAGGGTGGATTCGCACCTTTTCCGCCGCGTGGCGGAAGGTTGCGGGCAAGCATCGGGCCGTGTCCCTTAACAGCTTGCACTCTGGATACATAATTCAGTTGTGAAAACAGTTTACTCTTTCTCTGGAAATAGTCAAATAAAAATAGATACCAGAAAAGCCGACCTATAAAAGACCGGCTAAAAAAGTTTAGTTGGTTATCGTAGTTTGTTGTTGAGTTAGTTGTATTGCTCTTTCTTCAGAAATACCTTCTTCAACAACTTCGTGGGTTTTTTTCATTTCACCGTTAAAACCATTAAAACATTGATTAAATCTTTCTTTACTTTCATATCTTACCCAAGAAAGATTTCCTTTGAACGGTGTATTAGTGATATTTCTTAACACAACATGATAGCACATTTAGTTCCTCCATAATTACATATTCAATAGATTTTAATTTAGAAGTAAATAATACATACCATGGTATTAGGGAAATTGTCAATATTTTTTCACAAAATAAAAAAACTCACAACTTAGAAAGTCTAAGTTGTGAGGAAGAAGAACAACAAAAACTAGTTGTTACAATTTTCGTACTTCGTTGCTAAGCAGGTAGAAAAAAAATTATGGGTCTCATAACTTCCAAAAAAAGTATTCTCAAGTTCTTTATTCCTGCTGTCTTCTGCAGACTCTTGGGTTGAATAGCCACCATGCCCTACGGACCCGACATGGGTGGCGGCTCCACCACAATACGATCTTCCAGCTTGGATTGATTCAGATTCCGAACCACATTCTTGTGCTACACCTGAAGGTGACATTCTACAGTAACGAAATATCTGGGATACTAACTTTTGAGATTTCTTACCAGTTTCGCCACAGGCAAAATACACAGTCATGAATCCGTAATAGGTAGGGACAGAGCTAACTATAGAGACCTGCGTACTAACCTGTGACTTTGCTCTTACTGATTCAGTATCAGAACTACAGAGCAAGATACACACGAAAACTATTGATATAATGCTTACGCACAATCTATAACTTTTTTTCATTTGTTCCTCCAGTTGCAAAGGTGATTGTTAACGCAATACTATACACTGCTAATGTGTATATTCTATTCAAGAATGGCTATTTGGTCAAAAAGCTTTTTTTTTAAAAAGAAAAAGAGCTGCCAAAGACAGCTCTATAAATAATTTTCTACTCGTCAGAGTCTTCTTCTACCTCATCCCAGTCTTTGGGCTTATGGTTATCGAAAAATTTCTGAATTTGAGCAATAATACTCTCCGGAATTCCAGCTTCTCTCATTTTTGCATCCCACCCTTCTGCGGGTATTTCTCCATTACCATAGTTAGCTTGGCCAACATGGAAACAGGCAGGAGAAGAATAAAGCTTAAGCCCATCTTCTTCAAAGTACGGAAAAACTTCTATTGGAGAATCTGCGCAACATCCACAGTTATGTCGCTGGTCATAATCGGTGACTCGGTTGTTAACCGCTGCTGTAGCATAACAGACTTTATCCCACCGAAACACATTCCTGTCTAAATCTGGATATTTAGCAGCAGCTGTTTTCATTTTACTTAGCCACTCAATCTTGCCTTGATGTGTTGCTATAGATACATCTAAAAATTCTGCGAGTTTTTCTTCTTTCATTTAGGCTCCTCCTTTTATCAGCTAAAGCTAAAATTTAAGCTTGCAAAAGAGTAGATTGAGAATTTATATACCGGAGCACGAAGTGTTCTGCGGCTTCTCGGATCATTTCTATTGCAAACAATATATCTGCGCTTAACTCTTGCAGACCAAAGTCTAATGCCCAGGGAGTGCTATCACTTGCAGAAAACACAACTGTTTCTTCTTTTGCAGAGCGAGGGTTGTATTTTGCAAAATCAAACCATACCCTACCCCCAGTAAAGAGCATGCGCAGGTCAACTGTTCCAAGTTTTGCTTTAAAACCCGGACCCCTGTACTCTTTGATAATTTCATCAAATGCAAGGGTATAGGTTTGACAGATAAACTCTTGGAATACTTGTTTAAGAACATTGAGCTGCGCAAAACAGTACTCTTGTATATCTTGTTCCATCCAAGGACTATCGGTAACCTTAGCCATGAGCCTGCTTACTGTTGAAACCAAGTCATAGTGAGCATTTAGGTTATATGAAGGATCAATTGGGCTCGGAACAGCAGAGTACCCATTACACATAAGATACTCTGCTCTGAACATACGTGCCTCAGGAGCGTTTCCTCCTAGGTCCTTAAAAGCAAGGACCAGAAATCTACCAAACAAGTGATAGATTTGCCAACCACTATAGTTGCCGGTAATTTGAGTACGTAGCCACCACTCTAAATATTTGAGTAGGGGTTCTTCCTTAGACGAGGAAAATTTTCCTTTGGCTAAGAAGTCCTGCATTTCTTCTACAAGTTTTTTTCTATCCATCCAGTTCCTCCTATAAGAACTACAACATGGGTTTATTATTTGGGAAGCCTTTTTTGAAGTAAAAACTTTAGCCTCCACTGGATTGCTTCTTCAAAAGCACGCTCGCGGATACTTTCTGCTGCTTCATTTTGCTCCACAATAAAACCAATAATCTGTTTATACCACCAGGTGCGTTGCTTATTTGCTTTGTGTTTATGCTTCTTAAGGGTGGTCTTAGAAGATTTTACATTGAAGGGAATTTTACCCTCTGTGGTAAGCATAAAGAAGTCGCTTCCTAAAGCATCCTCTGCTTCTGTTGCTTTGCGCACGGAAATAAAAAACTCAGGTGCAGCAAAGCCTTGCTCCTGAAAAGCTTTATAAAACCGTTCTTCACGAGAGTTTCCTCTCATTTTTCCTGGGCTCAGTACTTGTGGCTTTTGTTGTTGCCTTAACTTTACAGGCTTTGGCGGTCCGGCATCAAAAGGATATGGTTTTTTCTTGGCTCGTTTAAGAATAGGGATGCCATGGCGGTTTAGCAAACGCATATACAACCTCCTTTCTATTGTTCTAGATTGCCTGGGGAATAAAAAGCGACACAGTAGGATACATGACATTTGACCCCAAGTCAATGACAGGATAGCAGAAATAAGCAGTTTACTATATAAAAAGGACCTAAGTGCATAGGTCCTTACAAAAGAAAATTACCTTACCAGTTCTGAGTGCGTATAGCCTTTATTTCTCAGCTGAATATAAACTGTTTGCAGAACTTCTAACGTTTCCTCTGAATATCCGCCGGAAATACTTTGCTGCAGGCGAATAAGTATTTCAGGATCAAAGGTAAGAGTTGTTAGAATCGCATCTAGATCCCTTATGAGCTTGCGTCTAAACGAATCGCGATTTTCCATCCCTTTGGGATATTTAGATGTATCTGCTTTTACACTTGCCTCGTAGAGTTCAACATCTCGGCGCTTAAAGCCTCCCGGAAAAAGGAGCCGAAAGTTATTAAAGAACCACCTGAGTGCAAGGCTCTTGTTATTAAATTGCTCCTGCCAATATGTACTCGTAGCAGAAATATCTTTTCCCTCTTGCATAAATACTTGCACCTCTGCTTCAAAACTATCTGCATTGTACATCGTGCTTCCTCCAATAAACGGAGTATTTTAAAGCTCTACTATGCTCAAAAACTCTGCTCTCCAGCCTTTGGCTGCAGTAAAAGCTCGCCGACGAATATTTCCCGGATGCTCTTCTGCTTTAACAATAAAACCAATAATCCGCTCATAGTCAGGAAATGCCCACTTCTTTTGATTATGCTTATTCAGCGTAGTGCGGGATGATTTTACATTAAACGGGATTTCCCCTTCCGTTGTCTGCATGAAAAAATCTGTCCCTGCTTTATCTTCTTCCTCCGTAGCCCTGCGCATACCAACATAAAAATCTGGTACCTTAAAGCCAGTACCTTGAAAGGCTTGAAAAAACTTTTCTTCCCGGGCTTTGCCTTTAATGTTGGATGCATTCAGTTTCTTTTTAGGCTTTCTTTTATGCGTCGCTGCATTACTGGGGTCAGATTTAGAATTTACATATTCGTTAGTGTCTAACAGAACCCGTATACCATGTCGGTTGAACTTATACATAGCATATATACCTCCTTTCTGTTTTTTAACTACGTGTGTAAAATAATCACCCGCTAGCATATCTATATTTGACGAATAAGTCAATAGACCTCTTGACAAACCAAGCTTTCAATTAGATTTTTTCAGATTCTGAGCGAAAATGTTGAAAAAAGCGGAAGCGATATAGGATATATCGGTGAGCATTTGGCAAACTTTGCAGCCAGAATCTGGGAAAAGATAATGAAATTGAGGTTATGCAAGAGGTCTAATAGTAAAAGCCAATGCACACGAGTACATTGGCTTTATGTAAATTTTGTCTAAGCAACTTCTCTGATATCAAGATCATTGAGAGCACGGGTGAAAAGGGTAGTTGCCTGAGATTGTAAAAACTTTTCTCTCCACGCACGTGCAGCAAGAAACGCACGTTTTCGTATACTCTTTGCACTCTCGTGTCTTCCTACGACAAATCCAATGATTCGTTTATACTGGGGAGCTTTCTTTCTTTTATGATTTCTCAGAGTTCTAAAAGAACTTTTTACATTAAAAGGAATCTCTCCCGCTGTTGTCTGCATAAAAAAGTCTGTGCCCTGTCTGTCTTCTTCCTCGGTAGCCCGTCGCATACCAACATAAAAGTGTGGGTGATCAAACGCTTCGCTCGTAAAAGCATAGTAGAATCTTTCTTCTCGAGCTTTGCCTTTAAGGCTATACAAAGTCCCCATGAGAACACTAGATGCTTGGGGTGTATAAGGGAGAACAATTCCTTCAGTGGCTACGCCAGACTTACGCTTTCTTTTTCGCAGAAGAAGAATCTGTAAAGCATCATGTTTGCTTAGCATTTAGCCTCCTTCCATTTTTTACTAACAGTTCTGAAGCAGGGGTAAGGAATAGTCTATCACAGACAATCGGTTAGTCAACCGTAACACAGTAACAGACTATGTCATTTCTATATATATAATACTACGCACTGGTATAAAAGCAAATATGAAAAAATCCGTGGTGCCCAGCAGGACCCCACGGAAAACAAGTGACAAAAAAAACTTAACTCACACGCGGAGAGGTGTAGACGTCGTACTTACGGGCAGCATAAATATGTTCTTTGCTTGGAGCTTGGTTAGCAAGAAATTCATTTCGGTTTAGCTTAAGGGATTCAATTGTTTCAAGATAAAACGTTTCTACTTCATACAATTGAACCCCATGCCGCTTGCACGCAGCAATGCGTTCTCGAACCCTCTTTTCTACCAGAGCTCTGTCTTCAGGCCGCCGCAACCTATTGAGTGCTTTACGTACCGCATCCTGTTTTTTTGTCATAATGCCTCCTATTAAGCTCGTGGATTCTGTAGGTTTTACACCTCCTACACCAGGTAGTCTGTTAAAACCAGACTGGTCTTTATATATCATATCTTACTTTTTGTCGAGTACCATACTATAAGTATACCTTACTCTTGATATACTTACTTATACTATGAACCCTACGCAAGCGCTTAAAAAAATTCGTGATGAAATTTGGGACCTCCGTAAGTCTCCCCTCTATAAGTACCGCATAGAGCACAACTACTACCCAGTTATTGGTGAGGGAAGCCACAGCCCCAGTGTTCTATTTGTAGGTGAAGCACCTGGAGAAAAAGAAGCGCTTACTGCTAAGCCTTTTTGTGGCGCTGCAGGCAGAATTTTAGATGAGTTACTTGCTTCTATTAAGTTAGAACGTAAAGACGTATATATTTCTAACTTAGTAAAAGATAGGCCGCCAGGCAACCGCGATCCAGAGCCAAAAGAAATTGCTTTGTATGCGCCATTTTTGGATAGACAAATTGAAATTTTAAAACCTAAAGTTATTGCTACACTGGGCAGGTATTCAATGCAGTACCTCCTAAATAAGTTTAGCTCTCAAGAAGCAGGCCAAACAATTTCTAAACTGCATGGCAAGCCCATAGCTATTACTACAAGTTATGGTTCAGCTACATTAGTTCCCTTATATCACCCCGCAGTTGCACTATACAGTGCAACTCAAAAACCTACCTTACTTAAAGACTTTAAAGTTATTGCTTCGCTCATTAATTAGTAACTCATTATACAATTGTATAATGAGTTACTAATATGTTTTTGCCTATAAGAAAGATTATTTGGTATGATACGCACGAGGCCATGCCTCTTTTTTATTTACACCTATGATTAATTTCGGTTTCTGGAAAAAACTTAGTAAGCCTATTATAACGCTCGCTCCTATGGCTAATGTTACGGACGCTGCTTTTAGGTTTATTATTGCAAAGTATGGCAAACCAGATGTGCTGTGGACTGAGTTTGTTTCTTGCGATGGGTTGGTTAGTTCTGGGAAAGACCGCTTACTCGTAGATCTAGAATTTGATCCTATAGAGCGCCCCATTATAGCCCAGTTCTTTACCAGCAATCCTGACAATATGCAAAAGTGCGCAGAGCTTGCAGTAGAACTTGGCTTTGATGGTATTGATATTAATATGGGTTGTCCAGATAAAACTATAGAAAAACAGGGGGCTGGTGCAAAATTAATTACGACACCAGAAGTGGCACAAAAAGTGCTTAAAGCTGCACAACGAGGCGCGGGTAACTTACCAGTTTCCGTAAAAACTCGGCTCGGGTTTAGTAAAGATATTGCGGAAGAATGGCTTCCATATATTTTTGAATGCGAACCAGCTGCTGTAACAATCCACCTTCGAACACGTAAAGAAATGAGTCGCGTACCTGCTCACTGGGAACGAATGAAAGATATAGTGGCACTGCGTGATAAGTATTTTATTGAAAAAGAAAAACCACTCTTACTAGGTAATGGTGATGTAAAAACTCCACTAGAGGCTCAGGAAAAATGCGCCCAGTTTGGATGCGATGGTATTATGATTGGCCGAGGTATTTTTGGTAATCCGTGGTTGTTTGCAAGAAGAGAAAACCCAACAACTGAGGAAAGACTGAGAGTAATGCTTGAACACACTAAACTATACTGGGATACACTGGTGCCAAAAAAGAAACACTTTGATTACATGAAAAAACATTACAAAGCATATATAGCAGGTTTTGAAGGTGCAGCAGAATTGCGGGAAAAGCTCTACGCAACTAAAAGCTACGAAGAAGTAGAAAAAATTACTTTAGATTTTCTAACAAAATAAAAAAGATCCCACTTTGGTGCATGTACCAAAGTGGGAATTGTTTTGCAGTAGCTTCCACGCGTTAACTGCAAAACAAACTTATGCGAAACGAGAATACCCAGTCTGAGCTGGCGGATAAACAGGGTGCGCAGGCGTGCCAGAAACTGGCAGACGCGGAGCATTACCGATGTTGGCCAGTGGCTCTGAACTAAACCCAGTCGGGTGACCGGGCGTTGCCTGGAAACCAGCCTGCTGCAATTTTTCAGCAACCCTATCCCACCACAGGTACCGAACCTGTAGCAGCTGGCTGTACACAGGAATATGGAGACCGCGAACACTTCGAATGTTCTGCTGCACTCTTTCCCCTGCCCCCACGCCCGGGCCTCCCTTGGCAATTGGGTCACCCAAGCTCAGGCTTTCGAGCGACCTGTCTCCACCGCGGCTCACAGCTCCACCGGAATAGTTGGGACGGTACACAGGCGGGGGCACATAGCCTTCGACAAATACCGCCGCACTGATGTATCCAATGGAGTTCAAATCCCCCGGCGTGTGCATTGCAACCGCGTTTCCTGCATGGGTAAACACGAACGCAGCGCCACCCTGGTTATCTTCGGGCCAAGCCGCAAGAGGCAAAACCTGATACGGCTCCACAACCCACATTTTGCCATGAGGTTCGAGGCTGGCCTGCTGGCCAGTAAGAACATCACGACCGTCGATACTCAAACGGACTTGAACTCGGTTTGAGCTACTGTTTCGAAATTGAATCTGGAACGGCTCTTCGCCGAAAACCCCAATAGTGGGGATACCGTCCAGCTGATACTCACGCAGAGTGCGTTGACCTTCAAGTAGACTTGCAACACTTAACGAATAGGGATGTCTGTTCATACTCTAAACTTTTCCTTTTAACTTTGGGTTCTATGCTATCTTCACGGCACTCTGGTTCTGGAATCTCCCTACCGTGATTGATGGCTCTGTACGTGCTTTTAATAAGTAAGCACAAAGCCACCAACCACGAATTTTCTCGTTTTATTATAGAAACCCCCTTTTTCTTTAGTATAATCCTATATTTCTGAGATCAATATGATATAGTATCATAATAACTAATATTTGTCAATTTTATGAAAAAAGGTTATTATGAATACATATTCATAACCCTTTAACCTTATTTACTTATGCAATTGCTTTGGCGCTATCTCAAACACTTTAAACCACTGCTTATACTAGCACTTGTGCTTGGAACCATTAACCAAGTATTTAGCTTGCTCGATCCTCTAATTTTCCGAAAAATTGTAGATAACTACCTTACTAAAATTGGGCACATTCCTCAGGATGCTTTTATTCGCGGCATTATTTTGTTGCTCCTGGCGGGTGTGGGTGTTGCGTTTGTTTCGCGCGTTGCTAAAAACTTTCAAGACTACTTTGTAAATGTAATTGTGCAGCGGCTGGGTACACGTATGTACGCCCAAAGTGTACAACATTCTTTCTCTCTGCCCTATGCAGCATTCGAAGATCAGCGCTCAGGCGAACTACTTTCCAAATTACAAAAAGCCCGTACAGATACCCAAGCCTTTATAACTGCGGCAATTAATATTTTGTTTATCTCTTTAGTGGGTGTGCTGTTTGTTTTGGGTTTTGCCTTTAAGGTTCATTGGCTTATTGGTACACTCTACTTTGCAATTATTCCGGTACTGGGTCTGGCTACGTTTTTAATTAGTCGAAAAATTAAAAATGCTCAAAAATTAATTGTGGCAGAAACCGCGTCCCTGGCAGGCAGCACAACTGAAACTATACGAAACGTAGAATTAGTAAAGTCTTTAGGCTTGGAGCAACAAGAAATAGACCGGCTGAATGCAGTAAACGAAAAAATTCTTGCACTTGAACTTAAAAAAGTAAAGTTAATTCGGTCTTTAAGTTTTGTGCAAGGAACTTTAGTTAACGGGCTGCGCTCTGCGCTTCAACTGGTTATGTTCTGGCTTATGTTTAGGGGCCTTATTACCCTCGGAGATTTCTTCTCTCTCTTGTTTTATTCCTTCTTCCTCTTTAACCCACTCGGTGAGCTTGGAAATGTATCTACTACCTACCAAGAAATGACTGCATCGCTTTCTAAGTTAAACGAAGTGCTCAACCGGCCAGCAGAAGCTAAGCCCGAAAACCCCGTAATACTCGGTGAATTAAACGACGTGCAGTTAGAGCACGTTTCATTTAGCTATGAATCTGCCAATAGGCCAGCAGTAGAGGGGGTTACTTTACGCGTAGCGGACGGCGAAACTGTTGCATTTGTAGGACCAAGTGGTTCTGGCAAGTCTACACTTATTAAGCTCTTAGTCGGTTTGTACAAACCTACTCAAGGAATAGTTACAGTAAACAACACAGACTTAACCAAAGTAGACCTAGAAGCTTACCGAACTAAGCTTGGTTTAGTCACCCAGGACACACAGCTTTTTGCAGGAACTATTAAAGAAAACTTGCTGTTTGTAAAACCTAAGGCAAGTGACGCGGAAATGCACCAAGCACTAAAAGCTGCCGCAGCAGATGCAATACTGGAACGGACGGGCGAAGGTCTACAAACGCGCATTGGCGAAGGGGGTTTAAAACTTTCTGGAGGCGAACGCCAACGCTTGGCCATTGCCCGTGCACTCTTGCGTAAGCCTGATATGCTTATTTTTGACGAAGCTACCAGTGCGCTAGACAGTTTAACTGAAGAGGAAATTGTCCAAACTATTAAAGATATAAAAAAGAACCAGCCAGGACTAATTACCGTGCTTGTGGCACATAGGCTTTCTACGGTAGTACATAGCGACAGAATTTATGTATTAGAAAAAGGCAAGGTTATAGAAACAGGAAACCACCAAGTGCTCCTAGAGCAAAAAGGCTTATACGCTGCACTTTGGCGCCAACAAATTGCGAGTAGCTAACTTGCGAAGATGACCTGTGCAAGGGAGACTTTGTAAAATAAAAAAGCCGTAGATTTATAAATCTACGGCTTGGTGTGTACTTGGTGAGCAGTACTACTTTTGGCCAAAAAAGCAATACTGCTCAGCAACCTTTTCTCCCCTCTTGTTGTCTAATCCCGCTACTTGACTCTGCAAGGGCACAGAGACTTCGTATCCTATTTTCCTATTATGTATAGAATACTAAAGCGATCCCTGATTCCCTTATATTTTTATATTTTATATATAAAAATATAAGGGCTTCCCAAAGTAACAGGCAACAAGATTGTCGGGTCGGGAAAATGGTAAAGGGACCCTAGCAGCCGGCCAACTCTGGCCTACCTTCAACTACTCACAGGACTTACAGCGACCAGAACCAGGTGTTACTACAGAGTTCGCGTTTCTGTAGTTGCATACCCAAAGCTTTGTGTCGCGAACACTCAGCTTTTTCAGGTTCCAGCAAGCTGCTCTGAACATAAGCGAGGAGTGACGCGAACCACCCCCGGCCTATTTCAGAACATAGGGTAGTCAAAAGTTTAAGCTGCAACTAAGTATTATACGCAAAAGTTTTTTCAAAACCAGGCGGCCTTTAGGACTATAAAGTCCTATTGGCGATCCGGCAAGCTATGCCATGTAAGCTTCACCGGCACAAAACAACCAAGAATCGATCATCAGCTGAAAAAATTTTTCTAGTTTAGAGGATTTCAAACGTGCGCATATCATAGGCTGAATGTACATCGGCCCCGATATGCCCAAGCACGTCGTGCGATCGTTGATGCTGGCATTCTGCCTTTCCTTTCTATGGTTCTATAAAGAACCATAACTCTGCAGCTACCAAAAAACAAAATTTTACCATTTTTTTAAGCTCAACCCAAAGGGAGAACTATACGTATTTATTCCCCCTTTAGCATTGAGAACTTATTATATACTATAATTGCTTTTTTGTCAATAATATACCATAATATATCTATATTTTGGCTTATTTAAGCAAATAAAAATCCCTTTTTTAGAGGATTTTTATTTAAAGAGGTGTTTCTGACCTATTTTGAAGCAGCTCTAGCTGGTCTTCGTTTTGGTACTGCTGGAGTAGTACGAGGAATGGTATAGCCTATATTCTCCATATCCACTAAACCATTTGCAAGCGGAACCTTGAGTATTATTGGTGCTATTTCTAAGGGTCCGGGCTTTACTTTAGTTTCAGATACCCTCCTCCCAAACGGGGCATCTGCCGGACCTGTGCGGTTGAGTACTGACTGGTTTTCAAACAACGTTTGCAGTACTCGCTGCAAGGTTGGATCTGTAAATAAATCATTTAACATTTCATTATACTGCTTGCGATCTGGTAACGGCGGTTTAGTATCTACCTGCAAATAAAATGTTTTGCCATCATCTGGTAGTTCCTGAAAAGTTTTAGAGCGCCCAATCGTAAATTCTAAACCAGAAAGATTTTTAGGAAAATTATAATTATAGAGCCGTGAGGCTACTGCAAATTTTAAGTAGTCTTCAATATGCGCGTCATAGGGTACGCGCTTTTCTATGTCTGCTTCTATTACATCGTAGCCTCGCTGAAAGCCACTGCTCGCAGTAGGGGTAAACTTAGGCAAATCTACATACTCTGGTTGCTTTGGTTCTGGAATCTCTGGCTTATAGCCTGCTTGCCTATCTTGCTTGGCAAGCAGTTTAGCTAAACGCTCTGTGTATTCTGCATACCTAAAAATGGAGGCGGTATTCTCCTTAATCAATTCTAGTGCTGGGGCTTGCTTTTTTTCATCTTCCGTAAGCCTGAGTCCTGCAGCTGGTCCAGCTTTGTACACTTCTACTTGTCTGCCATCTCTGGTATTAGGATACTTTACTGCAATAGGGTCAGCACCTTGCTTGTCGTAAACCATCTCCATCTTAGGAATACCCCGTACTATTTCTAGAATATTATCTGGATTAAATAAACTATTTGGACCAACTATAGATTCTAGGCTTTTGTTTATTCCTCGGATTGTAGTTTTACCGTTTGGATAAGTTAATTTGTATCCAAGAGTACGTTCTGCTGAACCTGGAGTAAGATTAATTATTTCTAAACTCACTGGCGCATTGCGATTATTAAGATTTGTTTTATAAATCAATTTAGCTCCAATGCCTAACTGGTTATCTAAATAATCTTTAAAGGATTTTCTATTAGCTTCTAATGCCTGCTTTCCCTGGTCTGTAAGAAGTTCTTGATCCGTGCGAGGAGCAAAGTTTCGCTTAATTAATTGGATAATATCACGATAGTTTTGTATAATTTTAGCATAAACAGAGACATCAAGTTCGTCTTGATACAAAGAAAGCATAATTTTATCTGTCTCATCTACAAACCCTGTTGCTTCTATACCATGGTCTCCTTCAAAAGCTTTTTCCACTATTTTACCATCTGCATCACGAATATATTCGCCTTTTTCGTCTTTAAGTTGCACAATGTAGCGAATATCGCCATTAGCTGCACGCTCCCGGCGTACAGCTTTACCCCGCACTGGCGTAATGCGGTGGTAATAATCTTCCAAGCCTTTAGTGTCGCGCGGAAATTCTAACCCTAACTGATCATAGCGAGCCCGCACTGCATCAATAAATTTTTCTTTACTCGGAAACTCCTGACCTACCCAAATAATTTCTTCTAAAGAATCAAGCGTAGTAACCTCTTTACCTACTTTAAGTTCATAGCCTAAAGGAATACCTGCTGCTACATTGCCGGAATCCCCAGCGCCACAAAGCACTAAGCGCTTCATATTGCGCATAGGAAAAGCCTGAGCGGGGTCTGCCATGCGCTGCAAAAATTGCACAAAGGTCATTACTTTAGCATCTCTACCTGCGTTAAACTCATTTTCTTCATCTCTTTTAATGCGCTCAGATCTTTCGTCATTTGGATCAAAGCCATCTGCTTCCCTACCAATCCCTGAGGTAATAATAATCCGGTCGTGTTCTTGCACGTACCGATTTGAGCGGTTCTTTGTATCCCGCGAAGTAGAAATCAAGGTGGACTTTTCTCCGTTAAGACTGAGCGTAACGCGCGTAAGTTCTACATCTACTAAAAAAGACCCAGCTAAAAAGCCATCTACCCGGGCACTATCAGCAACAGCAGTTTGCGGTTGGTAGGTTTCGGCGCTCGTGTCAGCAGGTTGCAAGGTGGCGTACCTGCGAAGCGTGTTTAAAGAGTTACGCGTGCCAGGTAAATGTTTTTCATTGGGACGATCTTGGCGATTGCGGCTATTTAAGCGAAAAATAGGCTTACCATACAAAGCAAACTGGCCGCCAATTATGGAATTTTTATCCATGGAAATAACACGCTCCTTGGGGAATTCGGTTTGGCGCACCAAAGAATAAATGGCGCTATGTACTCCTGTGCCTACTCGTAGTTCATGGCTAAAGTCCTTACCCTGTTCCCTTATTTCTCGCTTAAGCTCATCTGACTCGTCCTTAACTGTTCTATCAATAGCTAAATCTAGCAAGCGCTTTGTACGTTCTGTACCTACTAAAGCAGAAAACAGCGCAGTAAAGTTACGATGATGAGCTTTACCTTCGTGGTGTTTTTTAAACTCCGTGCGGCGAGCTGTAATAAGGCTAAGTTCACGGAAAAGGGAAGGATCCCGGCGAATTATTGCAAAAAGGATTTGAAAATAGGGGCTATTACGGAGCCGCTCTGCTTTAACTTTTTCTACTTCTAAGGCAAAGCTTTCCGTACCTGGTTCTGGCGTTTCCTTGGCTTGCTGTGGGGGTACAACTTTCTCTCCAGATTCTAGTGCTGAGCCAGATGTAAAACGCGCTGCGGCTTCTTTAGCAACCTTAAACAAAGCCTGATCCTGGGCTCGATTGGGATTGGAAGGGAAAAAGTTTTTGGTAAAAGTTCTCGGACTAAACTGGTCTATGCCTTCTGTAAAATCATCAAGAATTATTGAAAAACCTGGTTGGTTGTCTTTAGGACTTAATACGTTTTCCTGGTCATCAAGCAAATCACCCAAACTTGCCAAACCCCCGCGCTCTTGTGGGGCAAAGGATGTTTCAGACAACTCTAAAATATTCTCTTCTTCTGTTTTTTCGTTTTTACCTAACTGGCTTAACTTACTAGCAAAGTCTTCAGAAAAGCCTTTGTTTGTTTCGGGCATACGTAGTTTCTAAGTACACATATTATACCATAGGATTGGCAAAAAATTGTACGGAGACTATGCTAAAATACATACATGTCTAAAATAAAAAAAGCATTTGTAGATTACCATTTATATATCGCCTGGGTTATAGCCCTTATGGCAACCCTTGGCAGTTTATACTTTAGCCAAATTCTGAAGTTGCCCCCCTGCGTCCTGTGCTGGTACCAACGGATCTGCATGTATCCTTTAGTTGCTATTCTTGCTGTAGGAATTATACGAAAAGATACGAAAGTTCCCCTTTACGCCTTGCCTCTAACCTTGGTTGGTCTTGCAGTATCTTTTTACCACGTACTGCTGTATTACCATATTATTCCTGAATCTATAGCACCCTGCATGCTGGGTGTTTCGTGCACAACTAAATTTTTTGAATGGTTTGGCTTTGTTACTATCCCCTTTTTATCGTTTGTGGGCTTTATACTATTAAATATTTTGTTAATAATCTCACTGAGACTGAAAGCTAAATCTATATGAAAAAAGAAGTACTTATTTTAGGAGTTATTGCAGCAATAGTAATTGGAGCAGGGATATGGCTTGCAGTAAGCAGCGCACCAAAACCTTTGGGCGTTGGCCAAGCAATAGATCCAAAGGCTTTAATTCGCACCCATAGCCGGATGACTGGAAAAATAGATAGCACTGTTACCTTAGTAGAATTTGGTGACTATCAATGCCCAGCGTGCGGTGCTGCTCACCCAGTAATAAAACAGTTACTTAAAGACTACGAGGGCAAGAGTATAAACTTTGTATTTAGGAATTTTCCACTGCCTATGCACGGCAACGCGTTTTTGGCAGCAGAAGCAGCCGAGTCTGCTGGTAAGCAAAACAAGTTTTGGGAAATGCATGATAAACTCTACGAAAACCAAAACCAATGGGCAGAGAGTACTACAGCTAAAGATATTTTTATTAGCTATGCAGGGGACATTGGCCTAAACACAGACCAATTTACCCAAGACTTAAACCGCAGGTCCTTCCAGGATATTATTAACAAAGATATGGAAGATGGAAATAAACTTGGCGTAGATGCAACGCCTACCTTTTACTTAAATGGCGAAAAATGGACCAAAGGCTACAAGCTTGATGAATTTAAAAAAGCAATTGATGGATTACTCAGCAAACAGCCAACTGTTCCAGCTGAGGCAACCACAACACCCTAGTCCAGGGCGTTGTTTATGTAGACTCATGAACAGGTAGCTCTACAAATACGCTTGTACCAACCCCTTCTACCGATTCTACGCGAATGCTTCCCCCATGGCCTTCTGCAATATTTTTACATAAAAATAACCCAAGCCCTGTACCAACATTTTTCATTTCAATGGCATTAGTGGCTCTGAAAAACTGACCAAACAATAAGTCTTGGTCTTTTTTTGGAATGCCTATTCCTTTATCTTTTATTACTAACCGAACTCTATCTGCCAATTTCTCCAAGACAATTTCAATACTCCCTCCAGGCCTAGAATAGGTGATTGCATTTTGTAATATATTTTCTAAAAGCACGCTTATGGCTTGTGGCTGTGCAAATAAACTTTCTGCTTCCCTGTGATAGACTTCTTTCCAGTTAAGTTGTTTTTCAACTAATTCTTTTTGGTACTTTTTTTTGAGAGTCGCACATATATCAATAATATTCACAGGCTGCCAAATTGTATTAGTATAGCCAACACCAAAGCTGGCCACGTTAATAAGATCATGTACTATGGCGTTAAGTTGTAGCAAGCCTTGTGCCAGGGAGTCTTTTAAAGGTTTTTCCTCTTCTAGATTTTGGGTTTTTTCAAGTAGTTCAAAATTCCAGTTAGTAATCGAAAGGGGAGTCCTGAGTTGATGTGAAGTATTACGAATAAATTCTTCTTTCATACGCGACACTGCTTGCTCCTTGCGCAAAGATTCAGCTAATGCCGCAGCTCTAATTTTTATTGTTCGCAGTTCTTCTAAATGCTTTAAATCATCTCCCATGCGGTTAAATACCGCACCAAGTTCTTGCATTTCATCGTGTGTGGTAATGTTAATTTTGTAATCAAACTGTCCACTGCCAATCCGTTTCGCGCCTTGTTGGAGTGCAGTTATAGGACGAAGAATAAAACGCCCAATAAGCACAGCCAAAAGAATAATTAACACGAGTATCGCAGCTGTTACTGAAAGCGCTCTTGTTTGCAGTGCCTTTGCTGCTGCTAATGCGTCTTCTGCTGGCCACTCGGTTATAATACTTCCTTGAAATTCTGGCACCACAATACCTGATGCATACACTGGTACACCGGTAATACCTAAACCAAAGGCCGAAAAATTATTACCAGAGAAAGGTTTTAACTCGGCACCAGCGGCATGTATACGCGTACCCACAAGTGCTTGGTTACTTGCGGCAATAATCACACCACGAGCATCTACAACATAGCTATAATCACTGCCTCCTACATGGGATTGGTTAATTGCACTAAATAAAGCAGTAAGTCGCACCTCTGCCGTAGTAATTGCAATAACCATATTGTTACTGTTACGTACTGGAGCAGCTATGGTAACCACTGGGCCAGACAAAGTTTGCTTAATTGGTCCAAAGTATAATGTACCTGCTTTAGCAACACTAAACTGAGGCAACGCTGAAATATTTTCTGAAGTCAGGTCCAAGAGAGTAACATCTTGTCCACCGGGTTGTGTAACGCGGAGCGTTTCTTGGCCCGTAGTATCGTAAAAAGATGCTTCAATAATATTCGGGTTTATCTGCAATGTTTGTTTCAGGAGAGTTTTTTGACCTTCTGTAGAAGGAATTGATTCATAATCATACGCAACTCTAAACTCAAACAATGAAGCACTGTCTGTGTTAATAAATCTAATTACTGCTGCTCGTTTTTGTTCTAGTGACTGAGCCTCTAACTGCTTTACTGCTGCTTCTTGGGTACGCGTAATGTTTTGCCACGCGTACACACCTAAGAATAAGGCGGGTCCTAATCCTATGACTAAAAAAGCAACGAGTATTTTGGTTCTTATGCTATGCATACTACTCTGATACTCCAAGAAGTTTTTTGGCACTGCGAGAGAGGTAATTAAATTCGAGCGGGCGTATACGACCACTACCCATTATGTCATCTTCAAAAGCCTTGCCTGTTTTTGTATCGTAATGATCTTGCAAACCAAGCAAGTGGCCAAACTCATGAGTAAATATAGTTACGCCATAGTCCTTATAGGAGGGTTTGGTTAAAAATCCATATGCCACCAGAGCTGCTGGCATATCGCCACCTGAAAGTACTATGGTATCAGTTCCTGCAGCACTACCTGCAGGCACAAGTACTGTAGCAGAAGCCCCAACACCCTGATGCAAAATAAATAAGCCAGTAAAGCTATCTTTATCTACACGAAAAAACTCTGAGTTAGCTACATTTCCCGGGGCCTTAAAAATCTCTAGTATCTCCTGTCGAATACTCAGCAATGCATGCGGGTTCCCATTGCTGGTATCTAAGCTGTCATAAAATAAATGCGATTGCTTACCTATGATTGGCTTTGGGTACACCTGGACTAAAAATGCAATATTCTTTGATAGCTGCAAACTGTAGAAGTCAACTGATTTTTGCAGTGCCCCAGAAAGCAACTGAGTAACGTTTGTGTCTATTTCTACGACTCTATCTTTGGGTACAAAATACACTGCCTTAATCACTACCTGGTGCAACGGCTTGTCTGGCATGCCGCCGTAGTGCAAGCTTTGGCTAAGGGAATGAGTTTGAAAAAGCTGTGCCGGCGTGGTGCTTCGCAAAAACCAAAAAACTACCACACTAATACTTGCAGCTATTAATGCAGTTATAATAATATACTTATTTTGCTTCACGTATGTAGTAAAAAGTTACTCGAGTGGATCACCAAGCGGGACTTGCGCAAGAGATGCACGAACTGCATTTTTTGTACGATACCCTTGAACTGTTAAGGCCAAAAGAGACACAAACCCTCGCTTCTTACCATTGGAAATAATGTAAAAGCTATTACCATCCGCAACTAAGGTGCCGTCCCTAAAGCCAAGCACATCACCAAGCGGAAGCGTTGTATCTGCTGCATTACCTGGGACTACTCGAGCGAGTGTAAAACCATAACTAGAAAAAATTGCTAGAGTTGGGAAGCCCCGACGTACACCATTTTGTATTAACCAAATTGCACCCTGAATTTGTATCAGCGACCCTTCGGGATGTGGGTTTGCGCTACTTTCAATAACTTGGCCTTGGCTATAATCTGAAAGATTAATTTTGAGTAATTTTCCAAACTTGTACCCAAGGGCTTTAAACACATCAGCATTTGCAAACCCTCGCTTCGTAGCGTTTTCTCCAATAATATAGACAGTTTTATTATCTCGAGCATCAAGCACAAGACTGCCAGGCATTGCTTTTACAACCACAGGATCACGAGGCAACTGCTTGTCTGCGCTATTTGCGGCCACTACCTGGCTGAACGTAAAGCCATATGAAGCGTACTCTGCGGGATTTCTAAAACCAGCTAGTTGCCCATCTCTAATTATATAGACTGTAGTACCGTCCCTAACCAATACCCCATCTGCATGGGCGCTTCCATTTTGGCCCAAAATAGCCGAGGAAGGCACAGTGACTTGTCCAGTAACTTGGACTCTAATTGTTCTAACAGTACTAGATTCATTGCCAGCAGCGTCTACAGACTTAATACTATAATAGTAGGTTTTTCCGACACTCAATCCTGCATCTACTAATTTGCTCAGCGTAACAGTGTCGTTCAGCACAATACCTTGGTCTGAAGCTGATTCTGACCGATAGACTTTAGCGTGGTGGAAATCTGCTTTTGGATCAACCCAAGAAAGAGTAATTTCCGCCGGACTACTTTCCCATGCAGTTAGGTTAGTAGGCGCTTCTGGGCGAGTGGTATCTGCAGGGGCAACTAACGCAAATACCGTAAAATGTTTAACACGAGCAATTACAACGTGTCTGGTTTTATCTACCGTAAAGCTATCAATTTGCACCCAGGTCCCTGCGGTTTCATCATAGTAGCTTGGAGTAATAGTATCTTCGGTTAGTCCTTGCTTAGCAAGCGTATTTCTATCGTATGGCAAAACAATCTCTACTTCGGATTGAGTCTGCGTAATAGATTTACCAGTTGCATCTTTAACGTTAATATCATATGCAGTACCTACCACCCGTGCGCCCACTTGTGTTGGGGCAGCCACACTCGGTGTTACCTGTATGTTAACTGCCGAGGCAGCACTAATGGCGTTAGAAGGAACATTTACCCCCGCACCGTCCTGGGACTGAACGGAAATTGCTTCTGTTACTGGTTTTGCATTAGCAGTAACCGATGGTGGAATAGGTTTCGGGTCCAAGGCTATGAGCGTAATAAATAACGGCTCATGTGCGTAGGTAAAATTAACTGGAGTCTCTGCAGATTTGTAGCCAAATGAGTTAATCTGTTTTGCAGAGCCAATACGCCACTTTACATTTTCAGCTAATTGAAAACTAAAATTTCCCGCTGCATCTGTAGTGGTTTGTAATGCCGCACCTTGATCAGACCATGCCCAAACCAGGGCATTTGAAATTGCGGTACCATCTTCCAACTTCACCAAACCATGAATACTAGTTTTAGTAATTGTTTCTTGTTGTGGAAAAGTTAAAACTAATTTTTCTGAAGTTTGGGTATCAATCACAATGGCAGTTTCTGGTGGATTAACAAGACCGCTACTTTGCGGCACGGATGCTCTTACATAGAACGTGCCAGAGTATACACTAAAAACAGCTTCACCTTGTGCATTTGTTTTACTAAACTGAGACTTAGAACTCGTATGTACCGTTGTACCTGCTTTTTCAGGAGCCACAGTAATACCAGCTCCAGCAAGCACCGCTCCTGCAGCGTCTTGAGCTATTACTGTAAGCGTTGCTTGAGGAAGACGAACCGTAAAATTCAAGGTCTGTGTTTCATTGCTTGCATCATTTGTAAAAATAACTTCTTGCTGAATACTTGGCGCAACCCAAAGTGGAGCAGTGTTTTCTTTAGGCCGCACACTCACTCTAAATCTTCCAATCGCAGCAAGCAGTGAAAACTTACCCGCTGCATCAGTAACTGTAGTGACCCACTGTTTAGTATTCTCACTATACCCCTCTACAAGTGCATTGGTAACTGGCTGACCATTAGTAAATAATACACTACCAGTAACGCTCTTCTGCCCTGGAGTAATTGAACTCATGACAACTGTTAGGGATTTTTGATCTCCCGGTAACAGATTAGCCTCGGTCGAACCAAACATCCGAGCACCAGAGGAATCAGTTGCACTTGCTTCTATAACAAAGTTACCCGGTTGAAGCATTTTACTAAAAGTACCATCAGTTGAAAGTATTTCCCATTGTTGTAAACTATCCTTCTGACGTATGGTAACTGAGCTGTTCTTTACTAAGTGATTTGCGCTATCTACGACTTGTCCTAAAAGAGTACTTACTTGGGTGGTAGTGGCAGAAAGAGGGCTTGAAGAAGCAGTGGTTTGAATCAAAACCGGCACACTAGACGGAGACACGTTTCCTGCATAATCAAAAGCAGTAACTGCAAAATAATACGAAGTACCAGGCAACAAACCTGTTTGCAAAAAACTTGTAAGTGAGGTAGTAGCGGTAATCAGATTATTTTTCAACACTTGATATCCCGCCACTCCACTACCACCACTATTGTCCGTGGATGCTTGCCATGATAGATAGATTTGTGAAGCAGAGGTAGAGGTAGCTTGCAGTCCTGTGGGAATACTTGGTGACAGTGTGTCGTTGGTAGACTGCGAAGGGGGCACCGTAACACTTGCAATAGCACTGGGCGTGCCGCAACCTAAGCTATTACAAGCGGTCACTTGATACTCCACCGCGCCACTCGGCACGTTCATATCTGCATAGCTTGTGCTGTTTCCAACTGCTTCTCCCACAAGGCTCCAAGACGCTTGAGTTGTGGGGTTTGCCAGCCGCCTAAAAATACGAATACTTGATTCATTTGTGGCAGTATCGGTCCAGTGTAAAATTACTTGGCCTGGATATGTGCTTGCTGTGGCAGTTACACCAGTAAGCTGAGCCAAATTGGCATTTGCTGGTGTTTGAATAGGCAAAGAAACTGAAACTTCATCTGAAAATCCTGAAGTATTACCTGCGGCGTCTAAAGCAGTAACTTTATAGCGATAGGTATTACCTGCTTGTACTGCAGTATCAAGATAAGAAGTATTTGTAGTAGTGGTTTGCGGTGCGCTATCCTTATACACTTTGTACCCACTCACTCCTACGTTATCAGTTGCAGCGCGCCATGTGATGTAAATTTGCGAACTACTCGTAGTAGTCGCAAACATGCCAAGTGGGATACTTGGAGGCTGAGTATCTGCTGCCGGTGTATACGTTGTTCCACCAGAAGAATTAGTAGGTGCAGATTGCGTAGTAACATTGATCCCGCCTCCAAGCCCAGAAATGTTTCCCGCAGCATCAAAGGCAGTAAGTGTGTAAGTATAGGTAGTACTTGCTGTAAGCCCGGTATCAGTAAAGGAAGTAGTATTGCTTGTGCCAACCAAAGCCCCATTTCTATATACGCGGTAGCCTGCAACAGATACATTATCACTCGATGGATACCATGAAAGAGTAACTTGGTTCACTCCTGCAGAAATAGCCAAGCCTTGGGGTGTGGTGGGTGCTTGTGTATCAGGTGGAGGAATAGTGTTCGCAACAGTTGACGTATTTCCCGAACCACTGAGCGTAGTAAACGTATGCTGCAGCGAAGTATAGGTAACTGAATCGGTTCCTACTGATTGGACTCGGTAAAAATAAGTTGTCGCTGGTTGTAAGTTATATAGATTAATGCAATGAGAAACTACTAACTCTCCGTTATCGCAGTGCAACCCCGAATGAGTAGTGTACAAATCCACGCTCTGCCTGGATACTGAGTCGTAGTGCACAATAGAAGTAGCTTGCGCGTCTGTAGACCAAGTAACTTGCGCAGAAGTAGCGGTAATATTTACTGCTTGGATATTACTCAAAGTTACACTAGCCCAAGTGAGCTTTGGTATTGCAAAACTTACCACAAAAACCACAGCAACAAGCCATGTGAGTCCGGGTACTTTTCTATAAAAACTGTTCATTTGTGTTTAGAAATTTTTAAATTTTGGTATTAGGCTTGTATTTGTGTAAAAGGAGTGGTTGTAAGAAAATGCTTTACCCGCTGTACAATGTCAGAAATATCGGTATTAGCTTTAACCATATAATCAACTGCACCCATGTCCTTACCTTTTTGCACATCACTGGCTTGACCCAGGTTAGAAATAATCATTACTGGTACATTTTTCCAATTCTCATTAATACGAATCGCTGCCAAAACATCAAATCCGCTTACACCAGGAAGCATTAAATCGAGCAAAACAATTGCTGGTGGTTCTTTTTTTAGCATATCAATAGCTTGTTGCCCATCCTGCGCAACCCAAATATCTAAAGCTTCTTTTTCAAATACAAACCGATATGCTTTTACTAAAAACGGATCATCCTCTATGATCATTATGGTTTTTTTCTTTTGCTCTGCCATGTAAGGTAACTCAGCTACTAGAGAATCTATACGGAGAAAGCAAAAACCGTAATTGAAACTCTACATTAATTGCTTTAACTATACAAGAAATTGACTAGGAAGCCAAATTCGGGCGGCCAGAACTAGGCTTCATGCCTTGCAAGGGTATGGTGATAAAAAAGCTCGTTTGTTTGGACTCTTCTGACTCAAACCAAATTTTACCACCCCAACCTTCAACAAGTGTTTTTGCCAACCCAAGACCCAGTCCCGTGCCTTCGGGAAAAAAGCTCCGTGCATTTTGTGCGCGATAAAATTTTTCAAAAATATGCGATTGCTCTGGTTTAGGTATACCAATGCCCTGGTTAGTAACCGAAATTTCTATATATCTAAACGTGGGCTTAATTTTTACAAAAATAGTCTTTTTTTCAAATGAATACTGGGCTGCATTTGCAAGCAAGTTTTGCATTACCTGCCAAAATACTTCTTCGTCTAGGTTAATTTTTGGAATAGTCCCAGCTGGTTGCACCAAACGTATGGCCAGCTGACGATGAGCAAAGAGTGGTTGCTGATCTTTAATAATCTTCTGAAGCACTGCTTGTATATCAACTGTAGTAGGTTTTATATGCACCCGACCTGATTCTACTCGGGCTATTTGCAACAAAATATTTACCGAGAGCAACATGTGATCAATAATATGGGTTACATTTTCTGCAAAGTCCCGTTGCGTAGGGTTAAGTTTGCCTGCCTCACCTGCCAAAAGCATTTTCATAAACCAACGCATAGGAATAAGTGGGCTACGCAATTGGTGAGCTGTAAGCGAAATAAAATTGATCCGATCCGCGTCTAGTCGTTTGGCTACTGAGACATCTTCAAACAAAAGCAATACTCGGGTGAACTTTCCCTGGTGTTTTGCAAATGGTACTGCCTGCAAGCAAACCGGAACATACTTACCGCTTGAGAGCTGCAAAGCCATATCAGCTTCTGTGTCAATAGACACCGGCTTACTAGTTTTAAAAGCCTTAGTTTCTGGCCTTGCTTGGAGCGAAACAAGTTCGCCTTTATGCGTAAGCTTGGCAAAATTTGAAAAAATATCTTTTCCCGTAAGCGCTTTGCTAAATTTAAGCTTTTTCCGAGCAGCTTGATTTATCCATAGCATGCAGAGGCTACTATCTACTACCACTGCAGGTTTAGGTAGTACTGCCAAGGCCTCCAAACACCAATCTATATTTTGATATTTAGAATTTTTTAATTTCATAAGAAGGAGTTTTTTTAAGTATACCATCTTATATAAACAAAAAAACATCCGTGGAGGACGTTTTTAGAGTTGCTAGTCTATTATAAACTTAGCAATTGCGTGGAAGAGGTATGAAAAACCTATTTCCAACATTTTTCCTGTTTTCTTAACCATACCTCTTAAATATATCAAAATAAAAAAGGTGTGAAAAGACTCAAAATTAAGAGTTTTTCCACACCTTAAAGCTATTTTGCGAGAGAAAGCTTGTCGCGGCAGCGAACCGCGCATGCTTGCAGCTCGGCCTCAGTGGCAACAAGGTCTTGCCAAGCTGTGGTTTCGTCCTTGCCAGAGCGGTACACGTAATCGTGCACCGCTTGCACCTTAACTGCTGGGTCAACACCGCCTTGCCAAACAGGCTTAGCGAGTTCACCGTTGCAATTACGCAGTTCGCCAAGCGCTGCGACTGCTTTATGATAGGCATCAAGGCGAAACCTGACGTTTTCTTTGATTGCGGCATCTTCTGCGCGCTCATAGAGGATTGCACTACCGAACACCGCAACAAGCACTACTACAGTAACAACAACTCCAAGCAGTAATTGCTTTGCGGTAGTCATAATTCCATCACTGCCTTCTGTTTCCATGCTGCCTCCTGTTAAAGTTAACTGCGAATATGTAATTCTAATTAATATTATAAATAAAAATATAGTTTTTGTCAACTATATCACATAAAAATTGGCTTACTTTTAAGCAAATAAACCAATAACTAACCAAAATAACAACGCAAGATCGTTTTTTAAATAAGGGATATCAATCAGACCGTGTATTAACAGAGCAATCACAAACAAAGCAATCCCCTGTTGATATACTTGTTTACTTCTCAGATTTTTAAACATACCCCAGCCACAAATCCACAAAAAACTGAGCATGCCAAATAAGCCAGTATCTACCCAGAAGTTAAGTACTACATTATGCGGAAAATTATAGTGATCTAAATTTGGATCTGTATTGTACCTATACCAATTACTACTAAACCCAGTTAAGCCTTTACCCAACACGGGGTTATCTCTAATTTCTTTCCATCCCGTTTGCCATAAACTAAACCGAGCCACTGTAGATTTTTCGCCTTGAAAAGGCAGTAGTATGCGGTAACGTAAATTCGGGACTGCTAATACGAACAAGCAACAAACCACAACAACCACAACTAGTCCGGCGATTAGTTTTCGGCTTCCAATAGCCAGCACATATACTCCAGCGGCAACGAGCAATCCAACCCATCCACCTCTTGATAATGAAAGACCTAAGCCAATAAACCCAAGTCCGTATAAAACCATAGAAACTAAAAAACGTTTAAAGTCGCGAAGCTTTACTAAAAGATCCGGTAATAAAAATGCCAAAAGTGGAGTTATAAATAAAGCAAAACCATTGGGATGTTCAAAAAAACTAATTGCTCGTTTAGGTTCTTGCGCATTACCCCAGTAGCTGTGTGGAAGGCCTATCAGCGTAAAATACTGTAGTAGAGCAAACAACCCAGATAATCCTATAAACCAATATACTGCGCGTACCCATATTTTTTTACTGTCCGGGTCTCTGCGACCAACCACTCGCGCAATAAAAAATAAAGACACGGGTTGCAGGAAGAGTACTAACCACTGGCCAATTTTTGCCTGAGTAATCCCACTTACAAACACAGACATGGTTCCTGCGCAGAAAAAAATAACTATAGCAACCAAAAGACTTGCTGGAATAGACCTCGTATCCAGCATGAACTGCTTAAATGTGTAATTGCGAATGAGCCACAAAACAAACACAACCCATACGCAGCCCAGCCAAAGCAAAAGCAGATTTACTGGCAAACCAAAAAGTCCAAACCGAATTACGTAGGTGGGTAATAAAAACAGGCTTACTACAAGCAACAGAGACATAGCTATAGTATACCAAGACACAGCCCGCATGATATAGTGGATCTATGAAATTCTACGATATAAGCTTATCCCTTTCTCATAGTACAACAGTCTGGCCAGGAGACCCGTTATTTACTCGGACTGAGACAAAAACCAGTGCCATAAAATCTACCCTTACATTTACCACTCACACAGGCACGCATATTGACGCCCCTAAGCATTTTTTATTTGATAAAGCAGGTATAGATAAAATTCCTGTATCTGCCCTTATTGGCAGATTTCGGGTATGCCAAGTAAAAACTAAAAATCAGATAACTTTAGCAGATATAGAAAGCCTTCGGATAAAACCTGGGCAGAGGATTCTTTTTAAAACCAGGAATGTAAGACTCATAAATAAACCGTTTACACAAAGCTACGTAAGTCTATCTTTAGAAGCTGCGCAGTTTTTAGTAAAACAAAAAATACTCCTCGTGGGGATTGATTACTTTGGCATAGAAGCAAAAGGGAACCCAGGCCACCCCGTACACACGAGTCTACTTGCAAAAAATATTGTTATTGTAGAAGGGCTACAACTTGGAGGTGTGCGTCCCGGCACTTACCACGGGGCAATCTTACCTATAAAGATTAAGGACAGCGATGGTGCTCCATGCAGAGCAGTCCTGTGGAAATAGACACAAAAAATCCTCCATAATCCCATGGAGGATTTTTTAATAAATTACTAGTGTGCCACCCCACCCCACTCTACTACAGTAAAACCTTTTCTTTGTGGCGTAGTAAGACTAAACCCTTCTACAGGAATTGGCTGTTGTAGAGGCTTATAGTCCATAAGTATGCGAATTATTGTGTCTGGTGCTGGGGTAATGCGCAGTGGTGCAATTGCGTCCATGGTCCGTCTATCCATAAAGGTAATAAAGTAGTACGGTGCACCAGTAAACTTTGGTTCCCAGAAATTTTCAAAATCTTTTCGTTCGCTTGGGTTTAAGCCAAACAAAGTTAACTTTTCTTCAAAAAAACTATGTACCTCTCCTGCTTTAACTACAAAACCTTTTTCTGGAGTTTGATAAATACTTCCTCTCCCCTCCCAGAAGAGGTAAGGGTATACTTTGCCATCTGAGGTAGTAAGTTTTCCGTTTCTATCTGCAGTTACTTCCCAGCCATTTGTGTAGAGAGGCTCTGTATAGGTAAATCCACCTTGAGGAGCAAGCTCAACTCGAACCTTAGTTTTCTGCTCTGGGTACAGATAAATAACCGGCTTGGCGCACTCTGCTAAAGGCATGAACTTATTATTCTTAAACCGTACTACATTGCCAAGTGGGTCGCGAACAAAAAATATTGGCTTACTTGCTAAGAACTGCTTATAGGTTAGATTTTTTGCTGTGGCGTCAGTATCGCTGCTGTGCTGATCTTTATACTCTTGGTACAAACCTTTCAGCCAATCAGCATTACTATCCCTATAGCCATAAACTATATCACCTTTACTGGTTGTTCCAATTTGCGTAAGGTCTTTGTCTGGATCTACTTCGTCCTTACCTACTACTGCTTCGTAGTTGCTCGCTCCACATCCACCTACTTCTCTGTAGGTATATTCTTGAGTATTTGTTTTACCATCACTCCAAGTAACCTCTGGCATATTAGATTCTGGAACGAAATCAAAACGAGGTGCATACACCCATACAGTGCTATCTGGCGCTTTTGCATAAAAACCAAATCCTGGGTAATGACTTTCTTGCCCCAGTACAGTCGTATATAAAGGGCCTGCAGGAGAATCTGCAAATGCTACGGTTAAGCCTTTGCTATCAAAAAACAAAGGGTAGCGTCTTGCTATATCGTTGGTCAGAATGAGCCTGCCATTTAATTCGGTAAATTTTTCTGCAGGGTGGAGGTCTGGAATTTGGCCTTGTCTGTCTACCGGAAATGGAATTTGTTTTTCATCATCTGCATAAAAACCATCTGAATCTCTCACAAGCAGAGTATATTTACCGTTAAACTTAACAAAGTGATATATGGTCAGAAAACACATACCATCACAACCTTCATTTACCAAAATTACTTCACCACCAGAATACGGTCCATTCGTAAATGTCCCCACTTTATAATATTCGTCAAGATCTTGTGTAGCCGTATCTCCACCATGAGGTAAAATCCTTAGGTTAGGCAATTTAATAGGTTCATTCCAAGAAACAGTACCTAGTTTTCTAGAAGGATCCTGTGGCTGCAATACTCCCCCTGCTACAGGAGGTTGATTTACATCTGTGGAAGTAGATGCAGGTGGTAATCCTGCATTTGGATCTGTGATCACTTTAATACCGGAGTGGCCTGGTGGGGGTACCACTGCAAGCTGCTCTTGCTTTTGTGCCCAAAAATACAAAAAGGCGCTTGCACCGAGCAAAAGAAAAATAATAAAAATAAGTACTGGTATAACCCAGCGCTGATTAGTGCGAGGGGGGTTTGGTAACTGTTCTTCCATAAGACAAAGGAACGTTAATTATACCTGTAGCAAGTGCTGTTCTAAACCAATCAGGACCAGCACCCGCACCAGAGCTAAGCTTTGTTAATAGTATATCACTTTGCTTTTTTTCGAGAAGCCGCATTGCACCTTTTTCGATACCATAGGGGAACATATATATAGTGAGCTGCTGAGGTCTTTGGACAAAACCCAAAGCCAACCGAGCATCCCCATTCTGTGAGTTAGTATCCAGCGCTCCGAGCCCATACGCTATAAACGTATGGCCAAACCATTCTACTGCCTGCTGCTGTTTTGTTTCTGTAAACAGTACCGCACGAGCACCAGCCAGAGCAAGTGTATGAGCAAAACTTTGAGCTTTTTTCTGTTCTTTTTCTGACCACTCTCCACCCACAAGAACAAATACGGTACTACCCGAACTTGTAAGACGCGCCACATCTGCTTGCATACTATTACTATTTTTATTAGCCCTTACTAACCAAATAGAGAGAGGTCCCGAACCAAAAATAAAATCAGACCCTGTTGCACCTTTCCCTTTAAGCAGATTAAAACCAAGCCTGTCCAGTGCCAGGGCCTGGGCTGCACCCCCATCCTGTGTCGCAATAGTATGTGTACTGCCAAAAAATAACCGTTGGCTAGAGGCAAAAGCAAAACTGGGAGTACCTGAGGTAAAAGCCTGTTCTGACCCTAACACGGGCCCGGTGAACAAACCACTCCACACTTCTACGGGATCAGGATAGGTATCTGACTGTGAAAAGTAACCAGTAACATAACTTGTTGTTTCCATAAGTCCGGGTTGGTTAGTTACTTTGGCAGAATTAGAGTGGTGCTGCAACACAAAATGAGTAGCTTTTTCTAACTGCGCATATTTGGTTAAAAGACGAAGCGCAGCCTGCGAATCTACTTCAAGCCGATCAGTCTGCGTATCTGCTAAGTGTAGCAATGTATCAATACTCAACTCATCATGAAAATCTGCCACGTTGCTTGGTAAGTAGTGGGAAAAATCTACTGAAGCAATCACAAGTGTTGGACCAGAAAAGGCTGTGTGTAAATAAGTGGCGAGTGTATTTGCTTGCTCTGCCGAGATAGATGACTTTAAAATAATTGGCACTACATGTGCATGAGGTAATGCATGTTTGATAAATGGAATAATCGTAGAAATACCATGCTCGGCTTCAAACGGCTGTTCTTCTACAGAAACCAAGCCAGCTTGTCTAAGTTCATGAATAGCTGGTAAGTCTGCAGGCAACTCACCAAAAGGCGTAGTCCAATTATACGAAGAGGTAATCACTTTTCCATTACCCGCGCCAAAATGATTTGGACTAATAAGCACCACTCGGACTGGTGTAGTGGTAGCTACGACACTCAATGCATCTGCAATATAGTCGGGCGCTAATAGATGATGATTTACTACCAGAGCTCGTACGTCTTGGTTTGGTTTTGGCTGTGCAGTTACCCGAGCAAAACTCTGAACAAAAAATTCTGGCTGGCTAAAGTACGATGCATGATGCTGGGCCCAGGCAATAGGAAGCGTATGTTTTTTAAGTTCATGCTTAGCATACAATATACTGCATACAAAAATAACTAATGCAATAACAACCGCACCAGTCCAGATCCAAACCCGTGCCCCTGTAGTTATATTCATACTTTCCTTGCTTTATTTTTAACTAAGCGCCACGCAACTAGCTTGCCTGCTGCAATTTCAATTTCATCTGCTTTGCGTAAATACTTCCTTGTGCCCGGACTAACCAGCTCAAAATGCTTAACCGCATCTAAAGTATGAGGAATATCCCACAAATCTTCTTTGCTCGTGCGCCAAGAGAGCTTATTAAAACGATTAAGGTTAACTAGTATAGAGTACTCCCGAAGTGTCTTATGTCCATTATCAGTAAAATATTCGTGGAAATAAGAAAGCGCAAGTTCGCGCAGTGTCTTGTACACGGGTTCGCGGTACCGCAGTACAGCATGGTTAGTTTTACTTATTGCACCAAAGCAGCCACGCATCTTAAATACAGCAACAACGTGATCATAGTCTGGCCGCTGTGCACGTAAGTCCATAACAAGCGGCGCGTATCCGTGAAATTCCAAGGCAGCAGCAGCAAATAATGCTCCTTCCATGCAGTGCGCCCTACCTGTGTGCAGTACTTTTCGTGGAGACATACAGGTTTCGCCCCGCGCTTCAAAATTTATTGCTAAAGTTTCTAAAAAGTCCTGAATCTTGGAAGGAAGAGTGAGTTTTTTTAAAATTTTTTGTTCGGCGAGAGTATAGGTATCCATGAAAAAGCTACTTGATATGTATTTGGTGTCCACCAAACTGCTTGCGAAGCAAGGCTACAATTTTATTAGAAAACTTTTGTTGATTAACTGGATCTATAGATTCCTGGCGAACCTTAAATGAATCCTCAATAACCCGCGCGTCAACCCCAAATTCTTTAGCCGCTTGCACTGTCCATTCTCCTTCTCCAGTAGAGTCAATTTTCCCTGAAGTTGTATCTATATCCTCCTGTTCAAAAATATTTCGAGTTAAATCTATTAACCAAGAAGAAATAACTGAACCTTTTTGGTAGACCCGCGTAACATCTTTAAAATTTAAATTAAAATCACTTGCCTGCATAACTGCGTATCCTTCTGCAATTGCCTCCATCATGCCGTACTCAATACCATTATGTACCATTTTTACAAAGTGCCCTGCGCCAGACTTTCCAAGTATTGCATAGTTATCGCCACTTGAGAGTGCTTTGATAAAAGGCTCAATATTCGGCCACTGCTCTTGTGGCCCACCTACCATAAGGGCAAAGCCACGTTCCAAACCCCACACTCCACCACTGGTACCAACATCAAAAAAATGTACACCCATTTCTTTTAGTCTGCCTGCTCGCCTTATTGAATCTTTATAAAAACTATTTCCTCCATCAATAACAATATCTCCAGGTTTTAAAAGCGTTTGCAGTCCCAGAGGGTCAAAAATAAAATCTTCCACAGTATTATTTGGTAGCATAACCCAAAACACACGAGGATCGTGTCCACTAAAACCCGCACATGTTTCTTCGGGAGTACTGAATACTGTGCCACCAAAGCGGGCAAATTCTTCGCGGGGCTCTGGAGAACGATTCCAAGCCAATACTGCAAACTGATTTTGGTGCAGACGCTTGGCAATTTGCATACCCATACGTCCGAGCCCAAAAATTGCTATGTGTTTCATATATAAAAATTAATTATGCTATAGACCTCTTGCACAACCTGCTTTCAATTAGATTTTTTCAGATTCTGAGCGAAAATGTTGAAAAAAGCGGAAGCGATATAGGATATATCGGTGAGTACTTTTGAGACATTTGCAGCCAGAATCTGGGAAAAGATAATGAAATTGAGGT
>OBEQ011331458.1_pt1 | contig 36979 bp, 36 predicted proteins | sample 1670901 | NCBI WGS metagenome assembly OBEQ01 (sample SAMEA104232315, study PRJEB22302) | groundwater metagenome | biome: forest; feature: aquifer; material: groundwater | place: USA | collected 2011-08-07 | depth 5.4 m | reverse complement strand
CTCAAGCTCCTCGATACGAGCAAGCTTTTGCCTGATTATTTCCCATTCTTCATCAGGAACAAAAGGCATGTTTCAAATAGGAAAACCCCATATTTCGGGTTTTCGGTTCAGAAAACCGAACAAAAAGCTAAACACTTACAACAGATGAAAAAATCCGGGAGGGATAATTCAACAAAACAAATCCTTGCCAAAATGCTGAACAGGATTGAAGAGAGCGGGCCAATGGCGGGAAAACTGCTGGATTCACAATTATCCCTATACGAAGTAAAAGCCATGAGACCCCCATTAAGGCTGTATTACAAGATAGTTGAGGAAGCCAAAGAAGCTTATGTCTGGGAATATGAAATGAAAACAAGCCAAGGAAAGCAGCATAAGACGATTCAGAGAATTAAGGGAAAAATCAGAGGCAATTAGAACCCAAGATCGGCACGGTAAAATTTCCTGCCCTTTGAAATATTTTGCTCAAATTCCAGAAGCCTTTTGTATAATTTGGAGGTTTTAAGCATCTCCACCTGCCTCTTCAGGGCAGCATATTCATCTTTTGAAATAAGCATAGTTTCTGAAGGCATAATAACATTCACTCCTTGGAAGTATAAAAACTATTACCCCGAGCGGGTTAAAAGTCAATCCCTTCGCCCTGTATCCCCATCTCTTTGCGCGCAAATTCGAGCTTGGTGTTCCTGTCCTTTAGGTCCGGCCGCACAAGAAGGCATATCCTGCTAGGGCGCGAAAAGTCCTTGTACGTGTACCCTGATTCGGCGCAGAAGCGCTCGCTCCACTCCTTGACCTCATCAAAGGTTGGCATGTTGTCGCGCGAGAGGCGCTTGCGCGAGTCGCCGATGTGCATGTAGGATTTGACCTCGACGAACTCGGGCTTCATTTTCCACACAACATCCGACCACGCCTTCATGTAAACCGGGTCGTCGTTGATGCCCTTCATAAGAGTGATTCTATTGAGCTTTCTGGTTTTGAGAATCGAAATCGCCTCGAGCGAGCGCATCAGCCTATCCCAGCCGTCCGCGTGCACTGAGCGGTTGATTTTTTTGAAGAATTCCTCGTCGGGCGCGTCCAGAGAAACATAGAGCTGTGTGGGAAGGAACTGCTCATCGGTTGCCATCTTTTCGAACACTTCGGTCTTCTGCGCGTTCGTTACAAGGAAAACGCTCTTGGTTGTTGGAAGCCGCTTTATCTGCGCAATCATTTCGCAAATGTATGGGTAGAGCGTTGGTTCGCCGGAAAGTGAAATTGCCCAGTGGCTTGGCATTTGGGAACGCTCGAATCTGCTTGGATTGACCTGCGGGTTTCCCTTAAAGCCGGTGAGCAGTTTGTTTCGCTGGACAATCGTTCCGTCTATAATGTCCTTTGGCGAATCGACGTTCTTGTCATCGAGCGTGACATTTCTCATCCACTCCATCGGGCGCCAGCAGAACACGCAGTTCTCGTTGCACCAGAGCACGGTCGGGGACATCTGCGCGCAGCGGTCGCACTCAATCCCGTAGAACTTCTGCTTGTAGCAAACCCCTTCCTGCTTGATTGATTTCTTGTTCCATGAGCAAATCTGCACAGCGGAGTGCGAGCCTACCATCGCGTACTTTGCCTTCTGGAGCTTTTCGACCTGGCTTTTCGAGAGGAACTTGGTGGCGGTTGAGCCGTTCTGGGAATTTGAGTTTTTGCCTTCGGATTGGGCCTTTGAACCATGTTCGTAATTCATCTCCGCGCCGTCGTATTCGCCCTCGTCTTCGGGGCTGTTGCTGCAAGAGCCCCCCTCGCCGCCCCCGTGGCAGCCCGCCCCGGATTCCGTGGCATGGGCTTCTTCGCTGTGGCAGCCGCAGCCCTCTTCCTTTTCGACGGCCTGGAGTGTGATTGGCATACAGCATAGAATGCCCCGCAGAAATTTAAAAATGGTTAAGAGTGGGGCTGGCCGCGCAAAAATACCCTAAAATGCCCAAAAAGCCTGCAAATGTGAAGGGTGCGGGGCATACGAAAACCAATTCTACATATCAGGTTCTGTGCGGTTTTTTCACGGGAAAACCTTATAAAGGAGTTAGACTTTTCTAATATAGAAAATTTTCTCAATTCGGGAAAAAAGGAAGGGGTATCAAAATGTACAAGTACACAATTGCAAGGCAACTTGCCACGAAAAGGGTAATAACCAACAGGGGAGACGAGGTAGGAAAGCTCGTTGACCTGCTTGTAAACGAGGTAACCGGCGACATTGAGCTTCTGCTAGTCGAGGTTGACAGGGAGAGCAAGCTCGCAAAGAGAATTACCGCAACCGACAGGATGATTGAAATTCCCTACTCGGCAGTGACGGCGGTTAGCGACGTCTTCATAGTGGACGAGCGCGAAGTTGTCGGCTCGCATCCGCCGGGGCAGTAAAACAACAGTTTCGGCTGTTGGCAGCGACCCTCGTCCCTTTGGGATGGGGCCTCGTACCCGAAGGGTACAAGGCGGTTATCCCATCAATGATGGGATAAGCCAAACATTAAATCCGGGCCGCAAGGCTTACCCCAATTTTTATTTTTTATAATTCAGAGCTCGACCTCTATTTTCCTCGCGCCTACATCTACCTTTTTGAGCAGCCTTGCCGCGCTATTTCCTTTCTGCGCCGCGCCCTCTATTTTTTCCATTATCTGCTTCTCTTTCAGGCCCTTGGAAATTGCCGCGAGCACCGCCTTTTGCAGCTCCTCTATTTGCGTGTAATTTTCATAAATCAGTTCGCCCCGGCGCTGGTTCTCCTGCGCCTTTGCCTCGAATTTCTTTCGCGATTCCTCCTGCTGCTTTTGCATGAACTCGTGCGATGCTGCCCTGTCCTTTTTGGGCTGCTTTCCTTTCTTGGCTATCTCTTTTTCCGGTTCTCCAAATGCCGCCGCGAACTGCTCATCTAGCATGGAATTGAGCGAAGTTCCCTGCACAGGGGTTTCTTTTAGGTGCTGAAGGGGAAATGGGAAAATGAACCCTTTGTAAGCCGACGGCGCTGCGGGCTTCTTTAGCGAATAAAAAAATCCGGCCTGCGAACAGAGCGCTTCGAGCTCTTTTGGCCCAAGCGAACTTGCAGGGGCGGATTTCAAAATCCCGGCACCGAGAAAGATCTCCTCGGCAATGAGCGGCGAAACATTAACCGAGCCCAAAAATTCGCGGAACGCGTCCCTTTTGGAATTCTTGAAAATTGCGCCCAGTGCAGCGGCATCGATGGTTGCCGGGTTTGCGCCCTGCTGCTTTGGGAATTTGTAAGGCACGCCTTTTCGCGTTTCGCGGTCGGCCCATTTTTCATTTCGCTCGCACGCTAGCGCAATGCCATCTTTTCCTGCCAGCACCTTGTTGCCATCGCCGATGAACTCCAAAACGAGCGTGTGCTCGAGAAATTTTATTGCAACAACCCGGTCCATCTCGTGCTGCTCAATCCCGACTATCCGCTTGTTGTAGAGTTCCTTTTTGAGCGCGACCGCAAAATTGGTTTTTCCGTGCCGTGCCGCCACGGAATAATTGGTCGCAAAAATCGAGGAGGGCGTTATTATGATGTCCTTCGAGCCCCGCTTTGTGTGCAATTTTATCTTTAGGGTTCCGCTCTTGATTTCCGAGACCTTGTTAACGTAGGCGCCTTCGAGCAGGGGGCGCAGCTCCTGCACAAGGCATGCAAGGGTTAGGTTGTCTAGCTGCATAATGAGATTTGCCGCGGACGATTTTAAGTTTATATGCGGGCGGAGTTTTTGGCGGCGGCCGGGGCGCCCTGAAAGGCTTAAATACCAAAAAGAGGTTGTCTTATGCAATGCGCAGCGGCCAGACAAGCATCGAGTACCTCTTCATAATCGGCGGGGCGATAACCGCGGTTGTGATTGTCGGGGCGTTCATACTAACCTCGCTTGGCACGCCGCAGACGCAGGCGCACTGCAACTTTAGCGCCTTTTCAAAGCTCACGCCACTTGGCCCAAATGACATAAACATCGACTGGCCAAACAGCTGCAAGCCGAACACTATGGCAAAAGGCCAGACCATCGGAATAGGGACGGGGCAGGTCATAGGCGAGATACAATTGTTTGTCGGCGCTGGCGAGTGCAACAGCACAAACAGCAATTTTGTAAGGGCAGTGGACAGGATTGGCCTCTTTCTCACGGACTCAAAAAACGCCATTGTCTGTGCGGACGGGGCAAGCTCTGGCTATGTTGGCCAGCAATTCACGGCCTCAATCACCCCAAATAGCCTCACCGGCATTTCCGCAAACCCAACAACATGCACAACGCCAACCAAGCTCTCTTTCGGGCTTTCAAACTGCACATTGAATAATGCCGGCCAATATGACCTGCGCGTGGTTGCATCGAACAAGACCCAGGAGACGCAGCACTCTGATAATGAGCCGGGCGCGATAATAGTCAAATAATTCCCCGGCATTCCTTTTACTATTTTTCCCCGGCAAAGTACATTATGGGCAAAACAAAACCACTCATTGTACTGGGCATTTGCGGCAGCATCGCCGCGGTGCGCTGCTTTGATTTGTGCAGGGAACTGCGCCGCGAAGGGTTTGATGTGCAGGTTCTTCTAAGCGAATCCGCGAAGGGGATAGTTACGGAACAGGCAATGGAGTTCGCATCGGGAAGGAAAGTGATTTCCTCGATTTCGGGAAAAGTTGAGCATGTCAAATTGTTCGGCAAAAACGGCAAAGCCGCGTTGCTTCTAATCGCCCCCGCAACGGCAAACACCATAAGCAAAATCGCGCTTGGGATTGATGACACCGCAATTACCACTTTTGCAACAATTGCAATCGGCTCGCGCAGGCCGGTTCTGCTCGCGCCCGCGATGCACGAACCAATGTATGAACATCCGATAGTTCTTGAAAACCTCGCAAAGCTGCAAGGGCGCGGGGTGCGGGTGATTTCCCCCCTGCTCGAAGAGGGAAAGGCAAAGCTTGCGGATATCAAGGAGATTGTTTTTGAGGTGAAAGCCGCCCTTCGGAAAGGAAACTTGAAGGGCAAAAAAGTTCTCATCGCATCCGGCGCGTTCATGGAAAAAATCGACGAGGTGCGCTCCATTACAAACAGCAGCTCTGGAAAACTGGGCGGCGCTCTTGCATCTGCGTGCGCGCTTGAAGGCGCGCGGGTGAAAATGATTGGCAACGGCGAGCGGGAGCAGTTCATTGATTTCGGGCAGGCGCACAGCGCCGATGAGCTCGAATCCAAGGTGCTAAAAGAGCTCTCCGCCGGATACGATTATTTCTTCTGCCCCGCGGCGATACCTGATTTTGAAACCGCGCAAAAAAAGGGGAAAGTGGCCTCAGGGCAGGGCCTTGTTCTGGAGCTGCGGCCGCGCAAAAAACTGCTCGCGCATGTGCGCGAAAAATTCCCCAGGCTCAAAATAATCGCATTCAAAGCCGTGTGGGGCAAGGGCAAATCAGAGATGGAAAAGATTGCGGGCGCGTTCCGAAAGGAGAACGGCTTTTATGCGGTGTGCGCAAATGATGTGAAAAAAAGCCCGTTTGGCGCGCAGAAAACAAAGGTGTTTTTCTGCGGGCAAAAATCGAAGTGGCTCTCCGGCAAAAAAACAGAAGTCGCGCAGCAAATTATTGGGATGATTGACGATCAGCCTTAGGGATTTCTCCTTATACATAAATTTATTCTGCTTGTCTTATCCCGAATTAATGTCCCCTCTAGGAATTTAGCGAGGTTTGGGGAAAACCTCGGTATGAAGACGTTAAACCGGCGTAAAATCAGGTGGGTCTTCGGCTGCTAAAATAATGAGAGCGCAAACAAGGGCTTTTTGCGCTTACTTCTTTGCCAATATTTCCAACCCCGGCAAGGGCTCTGCAGAGAGGTACTGCAGCAGCGCCTTTCCCGCGAGCGAAACGTGCGAGAAGTCCTGCGGCACCAGGCCGAATGAGGTGAGGGCGTCCTATGTTGAATGGCAGCAGTCAAAAATATAAATGTTTACATACTAATATTATGTATGACAAAGACGCTTGTCGTTGCGGACAGCAGTTCGCTGATAATAAGTGCGAAAGCCCATATCATTGAAATTATGTGCAGAGAATTTGACCTGCTCATACCGGAAGCGGTTTTCAATGAATCGGTTGTTAGTGGAAAAGCCCTGGAAAAGCCGGATGCCGCAATTATCAGCCAGATGGTAAATGGAAACAAAATACGGGTGAAATCTGCGGTTTTTGAAGGAAACAGAGGTGCACAGGCAATAGCGGCCGATTTCCGCCTGGGAAAAGGTGAGTCGGAAGCAATAGCGCTCTTCCTGCAGGAAGAGGCCGACCTGCTGCTGGTTGATGACAGAAAAGGGATAGGTGTGTCAAAAGCGCTTGAAATAAGCTGGGCAACGGTACCTGACATGATAGTTTACCTTAAAAGGGCGGAAAAACTCAGTTATGACAGTGCAATTATGGCAATTGATGCTTGCCAAAAAGAAGGCAGGTACAAAATAGGGTTTATTATGCGTGCAATACAATCTCTTGAAAGTGGGGTGAAAAAGTGAAAACAGAGCTCATTTCAGTAAGGTTTCCGAAAGAGGACGTTGAAATAATGGAGGAAGTTGCAAAGGATGAAAGAACGGATCGGACGAGCGCCATGAAAAAAATATTTGCTCTGGGCGCCAGGGAATACAGGCTCGAAAAGGCTGTGGCGGCTTACCAAAAAAACAAGGTTAGCATAGGGAAGGCGTGCGAAATTGCGGGCACCAGCATTTGGGAAATGCATGAAGAGCTTAAAGCACGCGGGATATACAGCAATCTTTCAGAAGAGGATTTCACCGAAGGCCTGAAAAATATTGAGAAGGCATTTGGGAAAAAATAACCCTTTCATTTTTTCTCAAGTATCTCAAGGCCCGGCAAGGGCTCGGCCGAGAGATACTGCAAGAGCGCCTTTCCTGCGAGCGAGACGTGCGAGAAGTCCTGCGGCACCAGCCCGAATGAGGTTAGCGCGCGCTCGGTGTCGCCTCCGCCGATTATTGAAAAGCAGCGGTGGAAGGCAATCGCTTCGAGGATTTTTTTCGTGCCGACCGAGAACCTGGTTTTTTCATAAACCCCCATCGGGCCGTTGAAGACAACCACCTGCGAGGCGCGGATTTTCTTCTTGAAGGCCTCGGTTGTCTGCGTGCCGATGTCCATTGTGGAGAATTCTGAAGGCAGGTCGCTGACATTTATTTCCTTGCGCTTGGGGAACGGGCCGTTGCCCTTGCCGTTTGCTGCAGGAACCTCGAGCGCGAGGTCTGTTGGGAGGATGATTTTCGTGCCGTGCTTTTCTAGGAGCTTCTTCGCATCCGGGAGCAATTTTGCAAACCCCTTTTCCGCAAAGAATTTTTCCTTCGCGCCAAAATCAACGCCCTTTGCTTTGAGGAGCAATTCTCCGAAAAGCCCGCCGATGCACGCCTCATCGCTCATGCCGCTTTCGAGCATCCCTTTCAAAATCCCAACTGAATCCGAGAGCTTGGAGCCGCCGAGCACGGCGAGCTTCCCTTTCTTTTTGGTGTCCTTGAGCTTGTCGAGCGCCTCGATTTCCTTTCCGAGCACAGGGCCCACAACGCAGGGCATGTAAGGCGCAAACCCGACAACGGTGGCGTGGGGCCTGTGGCAGACGCTTAGCGCGTCCTGCACAAAAAGGTCGCCCAGGGGCCCGAGCTTTTTTATGAAATCGTCCTTTGAGTGCTCCTGCACGGACTTGTCTTCCTGCTCCTCTTTTTGGAACCGTGTGTTGTCGAGCACAATCACTTCTCCGTCTTTCATTGCCTTTATTGCCCCGACATAATCATCCTCCCACTTCACGAACTTTACGGGGCGGCTTATGAACTTTCGGATGTGGTCTGCGTGCCTCTTTAAGGGTATGAACTCGTACTCGCCCGGCCTTCCCTGGTGCGAGAGAACAACAACGCGCGCGCCTTCCTCTGAGAGGGCGTAAATGCTCTTCGAGTGCTCCCGCAGGCGTGAGGAGATGACAACGCGCCCCTCGACAACCGAGCTGTTGATGTCTGCGCGCAAAAAAACGGTCTTGCCTTTCAGCGGATAATCGAACACGGATTTGTAGTCCAACCGAATAACCTCCAATGCCCACCAAAGCTGCTTAATGAAAAACTCAGGGGCGGTAACGTATTTATTACTAATTGTCTCAATTGCTTCATGACATCTGTAAATCTTCGCCCCGCAAGCGGCCTGCCGCTAAAGCTCGAAGGGCACAAGCTCCTCTTTGGCGCCGGAATGAAAAAAGTTGTCCCCGAGGCGCGCACGCGCGAGAGGATGATGAGCGTTCTAAAAAACCCGGCTTCGCACGCGCCGAACGATTTCTATTACATGTACAGGGACGTGTGCATGAAAAGGGATGCCAAAAAAATCAGGGCGGCGCAACTGCGCTACGACATTACAGTGCTTCCCCCTTTTACGGTGGGCGACGAACTAAACAAGACCTTCGGCCACTACCACCCGATGGTACCGGGAACCAAAACCTGGTACCCTGAAGTGTATGAAGTATTGCACGGAAGGGCACATTATCTGCTGCAAAACGGCAATGAGTTCCTTGTTTTCGATGCCCGCGAAGGGGATAAATGCGTGATGCTGCCGGGCTTTGGGCACATCACGGTGAACCCCTCGCCCAACGAAACTCTTGTGATGGCGAACTGGGTTTACCCCGGGTTCGCCTCTGATTACGGGCCGATTGAGAAGCTCGGCGGAGCCGAATGGTATGAGACCACCAAAGGGTTTGTGGAGAACAAAAAGTATGTCGTTGTGCCGAGCGTGAAGCTAATCGCCCCGAAAAACTTTCCCGAACTTGGGCTGGGCGCAAAGCCGATTTATTCTGAAGGCGTGAAAAACCCCAAGAAGTTCGAGTGGCTCTCAAAGCCGCAGAACTATTCCGCGCTCTTTGAAGAGTATAGGCAAGGCTAAAGCCCCCGTAGCACAATATCCCCGCCTCTCAAGAATAAGCTTTAATTTGGAGGATTCGTTAATTCTTTATGAAAAGGCTACGGCTCGGAACGGCAACCCGGACACTGACGCGCGCAGGAAAAACCGAAACTGCCCGGCAGGGAAGGGCAAGGATTGTGACGGCGAGAAGAAAATTTCTTTCATCAAAGCCCCGCGAAGCATTTCGTGACCTTTTCGCCCAGGAAATGAGGCGCCTTGGAAAAAAGCTCAGGAACGGCAGAATAATCAAGTATGAGCCAATCGGCAATAGCCTTGGATTTTGGATTCTACACAAAGAAAATCGGATTGGATTCCTGCTGGCGGACGTGACAACAGAAAATGGAAAGCTCGAAGTGTCAATTGAAACTATCCAGGGGGAAGGCCACAAAAATGAATCGGATGATTTTCGCACGGAAAACAAAATCCGCTGGAATACAGCGCTTGCAGGCCTTGCCGTGAAATCGGCCTACTGGAACGGCTTTGACAGGATAAAATTGAGAAGGCCCGAAACACTAGATGGTTACCAAAAACCTTACGTCGGCGGAGTTGTAAGGCTTGCAACAGAAGCAGAGGCGGACAGGATTAGGGAAAGGATGCGCCAGCTCTACACCAGAACACGAAAGGAATGCGGTTTTACCAAAACAGAGGGCGACTACTGGGTTCGGGAATTCCCCTAGAAAAGTTCTGGCCATTTAGGGCTATAGTCGCCTATTACTTGTGCCGCAGGAAAAACCAGTAGACCACAAAGAGGATGGCCGCGATTATCACGCCAATCACAAGCAAGCCGGCAACCCCGCCTGCCGCAAGCAGCCAGTTGCTTCCGGCTTCGGGCTTGGGGCCTGGAACCGCTGGCTTGCCCTGGGCCGCTGGCTGGCCTGGCTTTGCCTCTTCTGATGGCGAAACCTTTGCCTGTGAGGCGGGAAGGGTCTTCACATAAGTGTCAAAGGAACCCGCTATGGACTGGTCCGCGAGCTTGGTCACGAAATAAACGAATTTCTTCTCCTCGCCCGGGCCGAGCTTATCCACCGTCCACTCGACAACCGGGTCTGCCGTTATTACCCTTGGCGCGTCCTTGAAGGTAATCTGGGACACGTCGCTTGCGATTGCCTTCGGGATAGTCTCCCTCACCTTCACGTTGGTCAAAGGCGCTGATGTCATGTTCTTGACGCCCACGTTGAAAACATATGCTGGGATTGCGGCGCCGCTGGAATTCTTGGCCTCAACATAGGATGCCGCCTTTGTGACCTGCAGTCCCTCGGGCGTTGTGGAAACGCTGGGCGCATAATCAACTTTTTTTACAATGTTCGCCGGGTTCTCGATGTCGGCGACCGTGAGGCCTGGGGCGCCTGGCGCTGCCGGGGTCGCGGCGTTCGGGCTGCCGCCTGTTGCCGGGGTTGTGCTTGCGGGTTTAGTGGTTGTCGATGATGTATTGGTGTCGGTTCCTGTGCCGGGGGTGCCGGTGGTGGTGCCAGAACCGGTAATGGTATAGGAACTTGTATAGCTTGGGGTGTTTGTGGTGCTCGAGATTGAGACGGCAAGCGTCTGGTTGCTTGTGCTGCCCATCTGCACGGTCCACGAGAGCGAGGCGCTCTGGCCGCCGTTGAGGTCGAAGCTGTTGCTCGCATTGCCGCTTGTGATGGTGAGCCCGCCGCTTGGCGAGACCGTTGCCGTGACAGTGGAGCTTGAGCCGCCCGTGTTCGAGAACAGCAGGCTCAGGCTTGTCGAGGAGCCGTTTGCAAGCGTTGAGGTTATGGGCGCCGTTTGCGTTGTGACGGTTATAACGCCGGGGCTGCTAACCGTCAGGGTGGCGTTTGCCGTCTGCGCGGTCACGCTATCGCCCGTTGCCGTGACCGTGACCGTATAGGAGCCCGCGGTGTTTCCCGTGATGCTCCAGCTCTTCGAGGACTGCTGGCCGGCGCTAAGTGTCCCTATGCTCTGGGTCGTGGAATCGCTCGTGCTAAGGCCTGATGGAAGGGTTACGCTCAGCTGCGTGTTTGTTACTGAATCCCCGCTTGCCGAAACCGTGGCTGTGAGTGTGGTGGAGTCGCCGACTGTGATGGCATCAAGGGAACTCAGGGAAACCGAGAGACTGCCGGTTGCGGACGCGCCCGCGGCGAGCAGCAAAAGGGAAGCCAAAAGTATGGACAGGCGGTTCATGCGCTCAGCTCCTCACCTGGAAGAATACCCTCTCTTCGGTAGTGGTGCTCCCAATCGTCAGGTTGAAGACAAGATTGTACTGACCCGGCGTGCGCGCGCTGAAGTTGCCCATGTTTATCATGGTCGTGCCTGTCCTTGCGCTATAGCTCGAGGGGCTTAGCTGCGTGCTCTGGAACTGCGCGAAATTCTCGAGGTGCACGTTGCTTAGCGAGTATGAGGTCGTGTTGTCCGCAACGCCCGCAAGGCTTGCGATGCTCAGGGCAATCTGTATGTTTGAGTCCTTGTTCGGCGCGCTGCTCGGGTTGAAGGGGTTTGTGTAGACCGGGAAGAACGCAACGTTGGTGTCGAATGCGTTGGCATCCACAGAGGCATCCATCAGGAAATATATATTGGTGTTAGACCCTGCATTCGACTGCATCACATTGCCTGTGAGGCCTGAGCAGGCGTTGTTGAGATCGCTTGTAGGGTAGGTGCACAAAAGCGGCGGGAACGCGCCGTTGCCCGATGTGCCGCCGTCCTGCGTGGCGGATTCGGATGTTCCGAGCAACAGGGTCATGTTCTTGTCATCGTCGACCAAGAGCCTGTTGCCGTCAAGCACCACGAAATACCAGTTCCTGTCGGCGTTCACATCGCCCAGAACGCCGTTCCTTCCGCCCGAAATGCCCCTTATCACCCCGATAGCGGAACTGCGCGCGCCGTTTAGCAGCGCGCCCCTGCCGGGCGTGTTGGGGCTGTTCACATCAAGCGTGATGCCTTCGGTTGCCGGGTCGGTGTTATAGGTCACGGTAAATCTCGGCCCCGTGACCTTTGTTGTTATCGTGAACTTCTTGATATCTATTGTCGGGCCCTCGAATGGCTGGAACCTCTGGTTCGTAATTACCGAGCAGTCGGCATTGCAGGTGTAAATGGTGATTTCGAGCTGGAACTTGCTTCCCGGCTTTGCAATCTTTAGCGGAATCAGGGCAAAGCCGTTTGCGTCGGTCCTCGAAACCCATGAGTTGAAGTCCCCTGCTATATTGCACAGCGCAAGTTCGGCAGCCGTAGAGCAGCTGCGCGATGTGAGATTTTGGGGGAAGAAGCTTCCGGGGGTGAATGTCGCTATGTTTGTGACTATCACGTTAACGTCGGCTGCGGTGCCGTCCGGATTCTTGACCATTATCGGGACAGTGAAATTCGTGTCAGCCGGGTAAACTCCGAGGTAGCTCATGCTGAACTGGTTGCCCGTGAAGTCAAGCGCGCTTTTGCGTATGAACTTCACGCCCGGCTCCTGGCCGCCGGCCCTTGAAATGTCGATTACCCTGAACTGGCCGTTGATGTCGCCTCCCGGGAATATGAGCCTGTTTTGGTCGCTCACTCCGTTGCCCATCGAGAAGTTCTTGTCATAATTTGGGAGCGGATTTTCAAAGGAATTGCGGTTAGCCATCTGAGCCCTGTTGGTGTCTAGCACAAGGCGCCTGTTTGTGTAGTCCACAAGGAAATTGAAGTCCAATGTTGCCGGACCGTTCGACCCTCCGCCGCCGAACTGCGGATTGTACTGGTTCGCTCCCTCGACAATCCTGCCGGTGGTTGTCCAGTCCGCCGGCGCTACCGACGAAACCCCGAAAACCGCGTACATGTTCTGGAACCATCCGAAGTTCACGAGCTTGTAGAGCTGGGTCTTCATGAAAACCATCCCGTCGGTCGAGTCGCCCGTGCTGGGGACCGTTGCCGTGAGCGTTATTAGATACTCTGAAACCTTTGCCGTTGAGGGAATCAGCACCCTTACCGTGTTCACATCAGAGGGTGTGCTGCCAGCCTTTATCATGACGCCCTTCTGGCCGCATCCGTTCGTGCCTGAGTTGCAGTCAAGCGAGGTGCCCGCCCTGTTAAGGCCGATGCCGATGTTGGTCTGGCTGGATTGGGCGCCTTCGCTGAATTCGAACTTCCCGCCGCTTCTGGCGTCGGTTAGCGTTGCCGTGACATTTACATCTGAGCCTGAAGCCGTGCCAAGCACCGTCACGTTGATGTCAAAGGTTGCCCCGGGCTTTCCAATCGGCGGGCCGAACTGGCCGAACGATGCCGGGTTCACGAGGAACGCGAAGGGCTGGATTTTCATAAAGCCCCGTCCCATATCGGTGTTGCCGTCGAAGTTGCCGCCGTTTGCCTGCACGCCAAGGGAAATGTTGTACATGCCGGTTGCCCAGTTGCTCCCGTCGTTCTTGTAAATTTTAACCATGGTCGAGTTCTTCGTGCTCGGCTGCCCTCCGCCACCGCCAAAGCTAAGGCACGGGTATGCCGTGTTGACATCAAAACTCACGTTCTTCACTTCGGTTGGCGGGAATATCGGCTTGCTCGGCGCTCCGAAGAAGAACACCTTGCGCGTTAGCGTTGAGGGCGCAGTGACATTTATGTCCCCGCTTCCAAAGCCCTGCGTTGGGTTGAATGCCTTTATTATGAATGAGGCGTTCTGGTCCCTCCTGTTGCCCTGCAAAAAGCCGCACTGGGAGCCTGACTGGGTGTCAAGCGGCTGCAGGAATACCATGAACCTTCTGCTCTCGAAGAATAGGTTGGCGGTGTCCGTGTTCCCGTCCGTGGTCACCACCTGCACCTGCGTGAAATAGCCGCCGCTTGTCATGCCAAACTGCGAGAGCTTGCCGATGTTTAGCACGGCAATCCCGTTCGAGTCCGTGACCCGGCTTGAGACCTGCGTTGCGTCGATTTCCTTCCAGGTGTCGACATTTCTCATCGACTTGAGGCTCACGGTAGCGCCCGAGGTGCCGCCGCCATTTCCGGTGGTGACCGTGACCTTGATGAACATGTTCTCGTCAAGGCCGAATGATGGCGGGCCGAAATCGTTGCTCTTTGCCGTGCCGTTAGAGTCGGATGCGAGCGCGGCGGCGATGCTTAGCACATTCAGCTTGAACATGCCAAAGGCGGTTACCCCGTTCACGTCCCCTGTGAGGGTGTTGACATCAACTGTCGCCTGCACGGGCACAAATCCGCCGGCAAGCTTTGAAACGGCTGCAGAGCTGAGTATGAGAATGTTCTTGTCAGGGTACCAGCCGATGTTCGCGTCCGTCGCGCCGGTGAATGTTTTTAGGGAGGAGCCCTGCACAATCTGGATTTTGCTGACGCGCTTTATCTGCGGCTTCTGGCCGTTCAGGTCGACGTAGCTCGGGTTGAAGCCGACGGCCTCGCCCCTGAAGAAACTGAACTTGCCGGTCGGCGTGTTGGGGTCAAATGTGTCGGAGGCCACCGCCTGGAGGAATATGAGGAAATTCTGCACGTTCAATGTTGTGCTCTTGCTGAGCAGCTGGGTGCCGGCAGGCGCAACCGCAATCACGGTGTAGGTGCCCTGCACCGCGGGCGCATTGATTGTGACAAGGCAGTAGTTTGAGTTTGAGGAACTGAAGGTGGTGGTGTCTGGAATCGAGTTCTTGTCTGCCGAACCCGCCTTTTGTATGAACACGCTTATGTTCTGGTCCCTGCAGAAGGTGCCGTTAAGGTCGGGGCCCGCAAGCTCGTTGGAATCCGTGGTCCTCACAAAGTGCGCCTCGAAGTTCACGAGAGAATTAGCCGGATAGACGCTTGGCATCTTCTCTATTGCCTGGTTGCCGCCGCTGAATGTCTGGGCGAAGAACTTCATCTGGTAGTTCTGGACCGAGAATGTCCTCTTGACGATGAGCGTATCCGAGCCGACGGTGATGGTCGCACTCACGGTGTAATCGCCGGAATTGGCATCGCCTGAGAGCACATACTTGCATCTTGCAAAGGAATTGAGGTCGCATGTGATGCTCGTATCGGTGCTCCCGCTTGGCTTGCGGATGGAAAAGCTTATGGCCGAGATGTCCTGCGTTGTGTTGCCGTCGACATTTGCCGCCTTCGCTATTATGTTCACGGTTTTGCCCGCCCCGAAGACATTCACGGAGTTGTTCGAGTCGTCCTGCAGGTCAATAAAGCCCGCAAACTTTAGCACGAAAACCGGGAATGAGGCAAGGCCGTTGTTGATGTCAAGTATGTACTTGCCTTGCGTTAGGCCCGATGTTGTGAACCTGTTGGTATCGGTTCCGTTCGCGTTCACATCAATTGTCGGCGAGGCGGGAGAGCCGTTCGCATCCGAAACAAGCCTTGCCCTCAGCATTATGTTCACGTCAGCGCCCGCCGAGCTCCTGCCCTGCAGCGTGAAATTGATGTCCTCGCCCGTGGTCTTGTTGAAGGGCGGATTGTGGGGATTGAATGTGACCGAAACGCTCTTAATCGAGCCCACGCTCACGCGCACCTGCGAGCTAACATTGTCGTTGAGGTCAACCGCAACGATGTTGTAGTCGCCCGCTGTTGATAGAGCCAGCTTGCGGTATGCAATGCCCTGCACGCTGCCAAAGTAGTTAACATCGCTGCGCGCGCCTGTCGCGTTATTTATGACATAGCTGTTGATGTCTATATTGTTCTTTGCCGCGCCGTTATTGTCGTATGCCTTGATTATCATGAAAATATTGGAATCGGTTACAAACGGCCCGCCGTCGGCGAAAACCGTGATGAACGCCGCTGAGGCGTAGAGCGAAAAAGAAATTGCAAACAGAAACGCCAACACTATCCTGGCAAAGCGCATTGGTGCAATTATAGAACAATCATATATTTAAAGCTAATCGATGAAAAGCGCAAAAAGTCCGGCAACCGGCATGGAATGTTGGACGAAAAACGTAAAATTTGATTCCACCGCCCCGCAAAAATGCCGGGCCGAAAAATAACCCGGCTTTTGGCCGGTTACTTCAGCTTCAGGCTTTTTACAAGGTCAACAATGCGCTGCGAGTAGCCCATCTCGTTGTCGTACCATGCGCACACCTGAACAAGCGTGCCGTCCGAAACCTTTGTGAGTTCGGAGTCGAAAATGCCCGAGCTCTTGTTGCCGATAATGTCTGAAGATACTAGCGGGTCTGTTGAGTATTCCAAAATGCCCCGCAGCGCGCCCTGCGCCGCTTTTTTCATCGCGGAGTTGATTCCCTCAACGGTTGTGCCCTTTTCAACCTCTGCGGTGATTTCAAGGAACGAACCGCACGCGACAGGGACCCTTATCGCTTTCCCATCAATCCTGCCCTTCAAAACAGGCATGACCTTTGAAACCGCATCCGCAGCGCCGGTTTTTGTGGGAACTATATTTAGGCCCGCCGCCCTTGCCCTGCGCGGGTCCTCATGCGCGCCGTCGACAAGCTTTTGGTCATCGGTGTAGGCGTGAATCGTTGTCATAAAGCCGCGCTTTATTATGAAATTATCATTGAGGACCTTGAGCACCGGCATTAGGCAATTTGTCGTGCACGAGGCGTTGTCAATCACATCATCGGCCTTTGCAATATTTGAAGTGTTCACGCCGAGCACGTAGCTCTCAATCTCGCCCTTGCCCGGGGCGGAAATAACAACCTTTTTCGCGCCCGCCTTTATGTGCGCGATAGCGTCTTCTTTTCCGCGAAACACTCCGGTGCTTTCAATTACAACATCGACCTTGAGCTCTTTCCACGGGAGCAGCGATGGATTATTCATCAGGTCCTGCGGGCTTACCTTTTTTGAAATGACCTTCACTTTTTTGCCATTTATTACAAGATTGTCGTTCTCGATTTCTACCGTGCCATCGAACTTGCCGTGCACGGAATCGAACTTGAAAAGCTGCATCGCGCTCTTTATGTCCTTTGTGTGGTTCACTACCCAGTCAATTCCCTTCTCGGCAATGCCGCAGCGCAGCACGAGCCTTCCAATCCTTCCAAAGCCGTTGATTGCAACCTTCACCAAAAACCGCCTCCGAAAACGCAAAGCCAATCCATAAGCCCAATCGATGAATAGGATAATGAAAAGAGTGAATTTAAAGTTAATTGATTGCACGACATTTCTGAAAAAGCGATTCAAAAAAAGAAAGGGCGGAGCCGGTTTTGCCTAGCTCCCCGAAAAAATTAATTTATGCCATTTAGCTCCCCGGAACTGCCGGAGGCGAGATTGGCACGGTATTTGCCGCGCCCGGAAGCGGTGGAACAGCTGCAGGAGTTGTGCCTGCTGGTGCCACTGTGCCCGCAACTGGCGCCGGCGACTTTGAAGCGCCGGCCGTTGCCTTTGTGGCTGCGGCTTGCTTTGGAGCGGTTGCCTTGGTTTTGATGTCTTCGAGTTTCTTTCTCGTCATGGCTATCTGCTCCTGCTTCAGCTCATTTGCCGTCTTCCTCTTCGCGGCAACCTGCTCCTTGCCCGTGGCCACCGCCTGCTCGAGGTCTTTTCTATCCGCCGCCACCTGCTCAGTGCCTTCCTTTACAATGGACTTGACAGCGGCCTTTTCCGCCTTCCTTGTATCCTTTACGGCGGCCGCCTGTTCCTTCACAGTATCTACAAACTCTTTTTGCGCCGTCTTGGCGGCATCAATAGCCTTTGCCTTGTCCTCCGGCGTGGTCGCCTCTTTTATTGCCTGCTTCGCGTCCTTTGCGGCATCCTTTGCCGTGCCGACCGCGGCATTGGCTGCGGTTTTCGCCGCGTCAACTTTTACCGAAGCATCCGCCCTTGCCTTCTTTGCGGCGTCTGTCCTTGCCATCTTGTCTGCAGTGACTTTTGCCCTTTTCGCGTCAATGTCACTTTTTGTTGCGCTCTTTGTATCCTTTAGGCCCTTCATGGCGTCCTTGACCGGGGTTTTCTTCCCATCGCCCGCCTTGGCCGGGAGAACCTTTGCCGCACCGGGCACTGCCGGGACCGCGCCCGCACCGGCCGGTGCCGTTGCCGGAGCCACCGCGCCGTTTGCGGCTGGCGGAACAGGATTTGCTGTCCCTGCCGCTGCTGTTTCTGTTGCCAATACGATTCCCGCCAAAAGCACGAATACAAGCGCCATTGCGGTTAGTGCCGGGATTATGTGGTTTCTCATCAGTGTACACCTCTCCAAAAAGGGTTTTAGCTAATAGCAAGTTCGAGGGTATATTTAAACATTGCTTTTCAGGAAGCCGAAGCGGGGGCGGGGTTTTCGGGGCGGGAAATTTTTAAACCTTGCTAAGTCCATTTCCAGCACACCCAAAAATTCGGGGTTTTTTAAATAATAGAAACCTTTTATAGTAGTTAAATACAAGGATAATAATTAAAAAAAAGAGAACGATTTGACTTGAATGCATTAAACAGGCTGTTTCTGGTTATCTTAATGCTAATGCCATTGTCCGCGATTTTTGCAAGCGGGGCAAGCTGCGACATCACTGCAAGCCCTTCAACTGTGAGCATTGACAGCGATTATAGCCAAAACCCCGGAAGGGCCACAATATTTGGGTCTGCAGATGGCAAATTCAATGAAAATACAAAAGTTGAAATCAACTGCAATGTTGACGGCACATTGCCCGGAGCGAATGAAAATATTGCAGCTGCAAAAATTACGCCTTCGGCCAGCCAATTATCATACACCGGCTACTGCACTTACAAGGCCTCAGGCAAGGACATTGATTACAAGGCAGGCGTTACAATATTATTAGACGATGCAGTATGCACCGGCGGCTTCTGCTATAGCAGGATTGCATGCAATAAAGACGCGGCGAGTTTTGCAAAAGTGGCTGTTAAAGCCTCTGCAAAAGCCGCGGTTGCCCAAGCACCGGAATGCGGCTTGGAAAACCAAAAGCCATGCACCGCATGCCCAACCGGCAAAACCTGCAAGAACGGCTGCATTGCGCCGTATGTTGCAAATGGAAGCGCCTGCGTTGCATGCGCTTCGGGCACTGTTTATGCCGGCGGAACCTGCAGTTTATGCGGAAATGAGGGGCAATTTGCCTGCAGCGGAGGAACCTGCAATAGCGGGTTAGCTGTGGCTACTGATGGTGTTTGCGTTCAAAACAACGCAGCCCCCGCAAAACAGCCCGAATGCGGCCCGACAAATGCATGCCCAACAGGCAAAGTTTGCGAGAATGGAGCATGCATAATTTCAGCGCCTAAAGTTGATGGTTGGGGGAAAGAACTGAGATATGCATTGGACTGGAAATGGAGCCTGATTGGCGTGCCTTATGGGGGCATTTCAAGCGAAGACCATTCATGCATTTCAAAAATCTACTGGTATGACCCCAAAATAAACGCGTATATGACCGTGACCGATTTGAAGGACAAGAGTTTAATCGGGAAGGGTTTATGGGCAAAAAGGGCAAGCCCAAAGGGCACGGGCGGGGACTGCACCGTAAAATATACCGGGAGTTTCCTTCCATCGCAAACGGTTGAACTGAAGAAAGGCTGGAACCTGGTAAGCGTTCAAACCGAAAAAGGCATTGATGCCGCAAAGTCAGGCTGCAATATCCTGAAAGGCCCGTTCACATACAGCGGGTTCATTGAAAATGGAAAGGCACAGGGATATTATAAAAGGGATTACCTGAACTCCGGAAGCGGGTATTGGATAAAAGTCGCGGATACTTGCAAGCTCATTAGCGAAGAAGAAGCAGACCAGCCCCCGGCCGCCCCGGAATAAAATTTGATGGTGTGAAAAATCCATGGCCCCAATGAAAGCGTTTTTATTTTTGGCAATCGCCGCAATTTTGCTGGTGGCCGGATGCGCGCAACAGCCCGGGGAAAAAATAGCAGCGCAGGATGGCGCCCAGAAACAGGCTGAAAAACCTCAGCAGGCCGGCCAAGAGCAGCCTCCCGCATTGCCGGGTGGCGAGAATGAACAGCCTCCGGCGCTTCCATCCGATGAAATTAATAACGCAACAACAGCCGGCAGCGGCATCCCCCCGGTTCCATCAGGCAAACCAGATTCTGAAACCGCTTCAAACTCCAATCCGAAGGAATTCATCGGATTATGGAGGGACTTTTCATCAAGAATGTTCTACGATGCAGGCGGCAGCGGTGCATTTGGAACCGGCAGCGGGGTGCCGCTTGAGATAAACAGCGACGGAACCTGGAAATTCGGCGGCTCTGCAGGAAAATGGCATGCAGACGCAATTCAAGATACTGATTGGAAGAAATGGGGCATTGAAAGCTATGGGCCTGCAAGAAAAATGGTTTTGGAAGGCTGGAACAAAGGCGTGGCGGACGGGCCTGTTGAAGAGCCGGATGGAAGGGTTGACTTCTTCTGGGTTATCTATAGGGTTGGGCCGCCAACAGTTGGGGCTCCGGGGCAAGTGCAGGTAAAATACGGGCATGCCGGTTGAAAATGCCAATGCGGGCCAGCCATCCCACGGCGGCCAATGCGCTTTTCAGGAAGCCGAAACCGCAGGAAGCGTTTAGGGCATGAGACGTTTTAAATACTGGAAAAGCCCATTGTCTTGCATTGGTTTTCATGCTCGATGTCATCTCGATAGGCTCGGCTACGCGCGACGTTTTCGTCTATGTGCCTCGCAAGTTTTTCACGGCGGATGGGTGCGCATTCTACCCCGGAAGCAAAATAGAGGTGGATGATTTGCGCTACTCAACAGGCGGCGGGGCGACCAATACCGCGGTTGGCTTTGCGCGCCTCGGGCTGCGCGCGGCGGCCGCATGCGCCATTGGTGATGATGACAACGGCTACCACATACTTAAGGAGCTGCGGCAGGAAAATGTGGACACGCGAAATGTCGCGCAGATGAAGGGGAAGAAGACCGCATTTTCAGTAATACTTACTGGCTTTGCACGCGACAGGGTGATACTCAATTATAGCGCGGCAACAAACATGCTGCACCGCTCGCGCATAAAATGGGGCTCGCTGTCCGCAAAGTGGTTTTACATCTCCTCGCTGCACGGCGAAAAGCAGCTCCTCTCCAAAATCGTCTGGCACGCAAAAAAAATCCGCGCCAAAATAGCCTTCAACCCCGGACAGCGCGAGCTCGCTCTCGGCCTTGCGGGGCTAATTGGCATGCTCGGAAAAATCGACGTCCTAATCCTGAACAATGAGGAGGCGCTGCGGCTCACGCGCCATGGCGATGTGGCACGCAACCTGCAGCAGCTCCAAGAGCTTGCAAACATCGTGGTGATTACGCAGGGCAAAGATGGGGCGCACGCATCTTTTGGCGGGCAGATTTATGCAGTAAGGCCATTTGATGTGCCGGTGGCGGATGTTACCGGCGCGGGGGACGCGTTCGCGTGCGGGTTTGTTGGAGCGCTTGCGAAGGGGGAGGGAATTGAGCAGGCGCTGCGCTGGGGCGCTGCGAACGCCTCATCGGTTGTGATGTATCTTGGCACCAAAAACATCCTGCTAACGCAAACCGAAATTGAAAAATTCATCGAGAGGCACTCAGCGTCACAAAAAGCCGCGGGCAAAAACCGAAAGCATTGATTTGGTCGCGGGCCGGTAGGGCCGAACGGGCCGTACACCTCTGACGGCGGAGGGGTCCGCCGGCCTAGAACATCTCATAGTTCGAGCTGTTGAAGCGGTAGAGGAACTTTTTTATCGGGCTGCCCCTGAATGAGTATTTCTCTATCACTTCCGCCTTCTGCCCCATATATTCGCCAAATGGCGCCTGCTGCGATGGGTCGAGGAGCAGGAAATTGCCTTCAAGCTCTGTTACAACAAATGCGTGCGCGGCATTGCCCTCGAGCTCTGAAATCACGCACTCGGCTTTTTCGTCCCCGAGCGCGAAGAGCAGCGAACAGAGGAGCAATGCCTTGTCCTCATCATCGGCGAGGCGCTCGGAAACAATTTCCTTGGGGGTTAGCCAGAACGAGAAGCCAAGGTCTGCGGCTTCGAGGTTTAGTATCTGGCCTTGCACATATTCGTATGCCTTCTGGCACGCGGCGCGGTAATCTTTTTGCGGCGAATAATTCTCCCCCGCAAAGCCCTGCGCGAGCGACTGCACTGTGAGGTCGGTTTTTGTGACCATGGATTTTATTTCGCCCACGGTCTTTCTCTCCTTTTCACTTATCAAAGAGCTGTGGCGGCGCAAAATCAGCCCATAATAGCGCAGAAGGTTCTCTTCGCCCGCGGGCTTTGGGGCTTTGCCCTGGCTGCCGTTTTCTGATAAAGAAGTGAGTATTCGCAGCACTGTCTGGTTGCGGGCCCTTGCTTTGCCGCCGGAAACATTGGCCGGGTTTCTCGAAGAGAGGCCTGAGAGCCTTGCCTTTAGCTCGCGCAGCTGCTGTGAATACGCATCCCTTAGGGCGGGGTCCTTTTCCTCAAGAAAGCTGCGCTCAAGCGCGCTGATGCTCTTTAGGAAATCCTTCTCGGCCCCTGTCTTTTTCAGGGCGTACTTTTGGGGCGCCTCAAACATGGGAATCTATACATAATTGGGTGGAAAGCGCTAAAAACCTACCCAAATATGAAGGAAACGCCCAAAATGGAAAAAACAGCCTAAAACGGTTTGGCCCAAAACAAGCAGGCCGCTAATTCCATACCCTTATTCCGAAGTAATCATCCCGAACCGAAAGGTTGGCGTCCGAAAACGCGAAGGAATCTATTGCCGAGTTCATGTCAATCCCAAATGAGAGGCCGGCCCTCTGCCCGCTAAAGCGCAGGGTCGCCTTGCTTGTGAAGGTGAGAGTTAGCGGGGGCGAGTCACAGTTTTGTCCGTTGCAGCTAAGCTCTACGGAATTATTTTGGGCGGGGTTGAAGTGCACCCGTATCGGGTTCTTTTTGAGCTCGCAGTCCGGACAGGCACTGTCAAGGAAGACAAGGTTTAGGTATGGCAGGCCGCTTGATGGGTTGTAATTGTCATCGGGGCAGGAGGAGTTGCCGTTGAATGAGCAGGTAGTTTTGGTGAAGCCGTAGTTTTGGCTGAAGGTGAGGTTCAGGTCAAGCCTTTTCACCGAATTAAAATCAAGGCCGCCGCAGGCAAAATCGAGCACCGTGGAATTGTCGTCGAGAATGGAGTATCTCAGGCACTGCGGGCGCGTGATAAAATGAAGGTTGCGGTCAGTCCCGCCCCACGAAGGCGGCAGGGGGGTGTTTATGTCAATGCCCTGCGAACCTGTTTGCTGCGGCCCTGCCTGCTCGCCAAAAATGCGAAGGTAATTGAGCGACTCAAGATATGCGGTGGCATTGGCATCGCCAACCGGCAGCCCGGATGATACGCGCAGGGCGTTCGAGTCAAAAGAATAGGAAAACGGCAGGGCCGCCGCGCGCGCCTGCTTTGCCGCCGCCGATTGGGGAAGCGATATGATGGCCGACTTCAAATCCGCAAACCTGCCCTCGGCACCCGCGAAGGCATTTAGCATGTTCTGCGAGCCCTGCGACCATTCCCGCGAATTGAGCCGCGCATGCTCTAGCGAAAGCAGTGCAAGCACGAGCAGAAGAACCATCGCAGAGAACAGTACCCCCCGGCTGCCAATGTGTGCAACGGCGCCCCTGCGCGATAAAAGGCCCGGTGCGGCGCCGGCACGCGCCTCCGTCTGCAAATCAACACTCATCCGCCTATCCCCCACACATAATACTCGACCACATAAATGCGCTGCGTGAACCCGCCTTGCGCCCCGGTGCCATAAACCGCGCCGATGTGCCTGCCCGAGGCAAAAGAGGCGCCTGAAGGCGCGGCGCTTCCCGCGGTGCCGGAGGAAATGTTCGCGTCAGGAAAGCATGATGGGAAATTCCGGCCCGAGTTGCACGCCGCCCGCGCAACCCCAAAAACCCTCACTGCCACGTTCTTGTCATATCCTGCGGAGAGAAAACCGGCGAGCCTTGAGCGTATCAGCCCCGCCGCCTGCGATGGGCTGTTCGAATCGATTGTGGCGGCAAGATAGCCGGAGCCCTCAAGCGCGTAGAGGGCGTCCGAGGCGATGGCCGACTGGGCGGATGGGCTCATTGTGCTGTGCCCCTGAAGGGCGACCAGCATGAACATCGCCGCCACAAGAATCGTGACCGAGGCGGCCGAGTCGAGCGAAAAAACAAACCCATGCGGATTTGCACGGGCCGCAATTTTACTTTTCACAGAACCTGCCACCCTTAATTCCCCCCGATTGCATATACTGTGAGCGAGGCGGTCGCCGTTGCGCCGTTGTAGCGCACAATCCTTTGCACAACCGAGCGGGCCGCCCCGCTCTGCGGCGCAACCCCCGCATTCATATCAGGCTGGCCGGATAGGGTGAAGAAAAACCCGTACCCTCCAAGGCCCATCTTTCCCTTGAGGGCGCCATAATCCGAAGATGCGAGCGCGGAGAAGGCCGCAAGCTTTTGCCCCGAGAGTTCGCGGTCGCGCGGCGCAAGCCCGGGAAAAACCAGCGAATTCAGGTCTCTGGATTCCCAATCCGCGGGGCTGCCTTTGCCCTTCACAAGCAGGCCGAGGGCCTGCTCCGCCTTGAAATTGGAAAGCCCAAAGCCGCCCTGCGAACCGGCATCAGAAAGGCCTGCCGATATCCTGCCATCAAGGTAGGACCACACGAGCAGAAAGACCATCAGCGCGAGGGCGAAGTCAAACAAAAGCCCCTGGCCGCGGCGCGCCCGCAAAGCCCCGCAAAAAAAACTAGAGGTTCTCAATTGCAACCGCCCCTTCTTTTGAGCTCACGCGCAGATTGCCCGCATGAAGCTGCGCCGCAAGCGGGCCGCTGCCTGCGATGTAGCATGAATACCCGCCAAAGGACAGAAGGCCCATTGAGAGGTTCGCATCAGAGCCCAAAAAAGCCTGTACGCCCGCATTGGCCCCCGCGCTTTGCACGAGCGCAATTGCCGCCCCGAGCCGGGAGCAATCCGCGGCGCGCGCAAGCGATGCGCCCGTGCCATCAATCTGGGACTGGCGTGAGCCGAGATTGGCATATAGCAAAAGCAGCACCATCAGAAGGATTGCAACGGCCGCAACGGCCTCGGCCGAGACCTGGCCTTCTGTGCCGCGGCGGAAAAATCCATTCAACCAATCACCACATTGCCATCCGAAAAACCGGCGCTCATTGTGGTTCGCCCCTGCCTAACCGCAATAGAGGCGGGCGAGAGCCTTGCCTTGGAATAGAAATACACGTTCGGGCTGCCAGAGCCCGGAATGTTCCGCATCAGGATGTAGCTGTTGTAGATGGTAAGCGACTGGGCAGTGTCCGGGAACTCGACATCGAAAGAGACCCTGCTGCCCTCGCCCATCGATGCCGCGAGGTCGGCGTTCGAGCCAATCCTTGAGACCGCGTCCTGCCCAAGCGAGAGGTTCTTGTTATAGCCGAAGGTCGAGAATGAGTAGGCGAAAAATATCGCCGCCATCGCAAGGAAGAATGCCGTGATTCCGAGGTACTCTAGCGAAACCTGGCCGCGGGCGCGTGGGAAGAGCTTGGGCTTTTTGGGAAAAAACCTGGCCAAAGGCATAGAAAAAAACCAGTAGTATTACTGCAATCCGGAGTATAAAGGTTTAGGTGGGATGCCAAAATTCGGCACTGCCAAGAGCGGAAAAATCACTTCTTTCTGATGAAAAGATACCAAGCGCCGGCTACCACAACCGCGATGAAAATAAGGCCAAGTATTCCGATGCCCGCTATCAGGGCGATGACTCCCCCAATCGGCGAGGATGCCGCCTGTACGGGGGGCGCCTTTGCCGGGAGCGCAACGCACTTGCCGGCCTTGCAGACATTGTTCTGGCCGCAGTTTATGCCCTCCCTTGTGGCCGGGTCATGCGTGCACGATGAGCCGCTGCACGAATCCTCTGTGCAGATGTTGGAGTCATCGCATTTCACCGCAGAGCATGACGCATCAACAACCTTGGCCTGTGCCGCGACTGTTGAAGCCTGCAGGCCCGCAACGTAAGCCTTGAAGTTGGATGCGATGCTCTTGTCCGCGAGGCTCTTTACGAAGTAGAAGAACTTCACTTCCGCTCCCGGCGCGAGCTCCTCAACGAGCCACTCGACCTCCGGGTCGTCCTTGATTATCTTTGCCGGGTACTGCTTGAATGTTATCTGCGAAACATTGCCCGCGATTGCCTTTGGAATCACTTCGCGCACCAGCACGTTCTTGAGCGGCTTTGAAGAATCATTCTTGACCCCAACATTGAAGCCGTAAACCCCGCTAACAGCCCCTCCCGAGCCCTTGAGCTCTATAAAGGAGGCGCTCTTTGAGACCGCAACCCCATCACTTGAGGTCGCCTTGGGGCCCTCATAATCAACCTTGCTTACGATATTTGCGGTGTTCTCCACATCCGCAACGGTAATTGCCGCGGCACCTGTTGTGGCTGGCGTTGGCCCGCCTCCGCCCGTTGGCCTGCCCGCGGAAGTGTCGGTTGCCTTGGCAACTGTTGTATCTGTCCCGGTGCTGCCCGTCGACACCTGCACGGTGAAATTGACCGATGCTGTGGATGAATTGAGGTCATAAGCATCGCTTGCAACCACATATGCCGTGTGCGAACCGTTTGCAAGGCCTGTGAAAGTGTAGCTGGTGGCAAGGGCGTTGTTGAGCCATGAGCCGGCATCAACCCTCACCCAGAACTTGGCAAGCGGGTTGGTATTGGTGTCGTCTGCGAAATAGCTCACGGCAACCGACTGGCTTGTCAGGGTTGCCGAAGGTGCCGGCGAGGTTATCTTGATGATGATTGCGTTCTGGTCAAAGAACTCGCCCGCCCTGAAAAGGTATGCCCCGCCGCTGCTCGCCCATATTCCGCTCGGGGTTCCCGGAAGGGTAAAGCCGCCCGCGTACACGCCGTTTGAGGATGAAACACCAAGGATTGATGCCGCGGCATAATCAACCTCTAGATTGGAATCGTACACGCCGCCGTGCCCGGAAAAAGCCGAGGCGGAGGAGCAAAAAAGGAGGACTGCGAGTGCGAACAGAGCCTTTGAATTAATAAAAGAAAATTTGGGGATGGAAAAATCGCCTCGCTCATTTTCGGACAAGTTTTTCAAAATTCCACCTGATGAATGAACTGCCCTCACAAGATTCCCCTTTTCTCGCCATTAAGATTCACTTGCTGCTTTATGCCGGCTCTATTATCATCCAAGCAATCTGATTTGCGTCGTTTACCAAGGATGAATTGATGTCAAAGCTCGTGCCACCTATCCTGCTGCCGTTAAAGTAGAACGGTACGAATGCCGCCTGTGTTGCCGACGTTCCATTACTGTCCCTTGTGAGGAATATCCTAGAGTTGGCGGTTACACATGTAGTGGTTACTGTTACCGCTGAACCAACTACTGGCGCCGGGAGCGTCGAGCCAAGCGTGGCAATGCCCATGCAGGCATCAGCTGTCGGGGCTTCCCTTCTGTAAATTTTGTTCAGCGAATTGACATCCTGCACTATGAGCTTGTTGCCCTGCACATTCACATCACCGCTGCTAAACCGGGTGTAACCGGAAACGTCCAATCTGAAGGTGGAGCCGGGCGTCCTCGCGATTCCGACATTGCCGTCCGTCGGGTGGACGAACAGGGACGGACTGCCTGTCCCTGCCGGAGTAACATTCAAATCCCCAACAAGCGTGAGCTTGTTCGTGCCGAAGGCATTGTTGACCGAAACATTCCTATCTGTGCCGCTGATGAACAACGCAGGCGCACCAGTACCAGCGGTTAAGGCAACATTCACATCACCAAGTAAATTCGAGGTACCTACAAGCCGCGTATAGCCTGTAATACGTGTACTACCAGTAACATCAAGCCTCCAAGTAGAAGCAGCTATCCCCGCAATTCCTATGTTGCCGTCCGTAGGACTCACGAAAAGCGACGGAGCGGCACTAGCACTCGTAACAACATTCAAGTCACCAATAATATTGAGCCTGTTGGCGGGCCTTGATGCCATGTTTATCCCAACATTACCATCCGTAGAATTGACATAGATGGATGGCGTGGCGGTTGCTGAGGTAGCAACATTCAAATCGCCAATGAGATTGAGCTTATTGGAGGTGATTTTCGTGTTAATGCCGACATTGCCGTCAGTTGTGACAAACAGAGATGGGGTGGCTGCGTTGGTTGCTACGACATTAAAGTCACCAACAACGGTCAGTTTGTTGTTTGGCACTGTCGTGTTGGCACCAACGTTTCCGGTAGTGTAATAAATGTTGGTGCCTGAAACGGCCCACTGGTTGCTTGGCGAGAAGGCGGTGGCATATACGGTGCCCAAAACATTCACATCACCGACAATCCCAAGGGACCTAAACGGCGTGGTCGTGCCTATCCCGACATTGCCGTCGGTTCGGCTTACGAAAAGCGAGGGCGTGGAGGAAACCGTGCGTACGACATTCAAATCACCAACAACAGTCAACTTGTTGCCCGGCGTCAAAGTCCCGATGCCCACATTACCGTCTGTTCCCTGGAACAGGCCGTTCGTGCCTGAGCTTGCGACCCTGAATGTGCCGTTCACATCAAGCGTATAAGCAGGAACGGCACTCAAAGTGGCAATACCAACATTGCCGGAAGTATTGTTCACAAGGATAGTATTGGAATTTGCGGCTGTCGCAACCTGGAAAACACCGGTCGGGGTTATAGTCCTTACACCAACATTCGCGTCCGCAGAATTCTGGAACAAACCATTCGTCCCAGTGCTCGCAACCCTGAAACCGCCGTTCACATCAAGCGTATAAGCAGGAACGGCACTCAGCGTCGCAATACCAACATTACCCGAAGTGTTGTTCACGATTACCGTGTTGCCATTTGCCGAAGTCGCAATAATGAACTTTCCTGTCGCACTCGTCGTACCCACAGCAACATTAGCATCCGACCCCTGGAACAAACCGGTTGTGGATGACGTGCTAAGAACCCTGAAGGTGCCGTTCACATCGAGCGTATAGCCAGGAACGCTAAGAGTGCTAAGACCAACGCTTCCGCTCGTATTATTCACAACAAGCGAATTAGCATTGCCCGTCGTGGAAACAAGGAACATTGAAGTTGCACTAGATGCATTGACCCCAACATTCCCATCAGAACCAACAAGCAGCGCATTTGTAGCGGAAGCCTGCGGTATCACCCTAAAGGTGCCGTTAAGGTCGAGCGTGAAGCCCGGAGTGCTAAGAGTGCTAAGGCCGACATTGCCGGTAGTATTGTTCACCGTTACCGCCCTTGCGTTGCCGGTGGTGAAAACAATGAACTTGCTACTAGGCGATGCCACGCCAACACCAACATTCCCATCAGAGCCGAGCCAGAGCCTGCTCGATGCAACGCTTGTTACGCTTCCGAGGCTGTTGACATTCAAATCGTCTCCCCTGTTCGACTCGAACTTTTTCCTGTCAACGGCGTTGAAGTCAAGGTTGACGCCGTTCACATTAATATCCATGTAATAGTAAGTGCCGTAATTGAGGTCAAGCACCTGAGTGGTGGAGCCGAGCATCACATCAACAATGCCCCTGCTCACGGCGCCGTTGAAATCGGAGCCGGAATTGTACACTATGTTTCCGAGGGTATTTGCATCATAAATAATGACCTGCAGGTCGCCCGATGAGAGCGAGCTTCCGCTGCTCGTAACGCGCCCGTGCAGGGGCATGAGCTGGTTAATCGCGAAAGCCGAAGGAAGGGCGAGAAGAAGCGCCAATATGGCGAATGAAAGCAATTTGAATACCTTTTGCGTGTTCTGTTTTTGCTGCGTGTTGGGCACCTCTTCTTTTTTGCAGAATTAAAAAAATTCGTTCAAATTGTAAACCAAACTGTTTATAAATATGCTTCTACGGTTGTACCAAATCTTTCCAAATATTTTTGCCCGGCGCGCGTAAAAAAGCGCGGGCAATCCGCCGGCCTTTTTGTGCAAAATCCCGGACCGGAAAAACTTTTCACGGAAAAATATTTGCCGGGCCTGAACGGATTTTGGCGCAAAACAAAACAATATGTATTAAAGAAGAAAATGGATTGGCATTAGGGTGCCTGCCATGGATTACTTTTCCTCGATTCTCTCGCGCACTGGAAAGATGCTCTCCCAAAAGCGCGCCCCGGCGGGCTTTGCAGGCGCAAGGCCGCTAGAGCCCGTGCACATGAGGCTCACGCACACAAAAAAATTGCTCTCGGACATTCCCGAAAAGGCCAGCTGGAAAATCGGGCAGGAAAAGCTCGCAAAGCTTGAGGAAAAAATCGCGCTGCTCATGGAAAAACAGGGCGCCTATGAATCCGACATCCGCAAAAAGCTCGGCGAGGCCCACACGCGCTCCGCGCTTGAGACTGCCGAAAAAATCCCGGATTTCAAGGAAATCGAAAGGAAGGCCGATGAGCAGCTCGCAATGCTTGGGCCAAATGAAGCGGCGGCCGAAAAGAAAACCGGGGCGGGCGCGATTCTTGAAAGGCTCACAGGCACAGAAAATGCCGCGCGCCAATTGGCAAAGAGCCCCGCCCAATCTGAAAAGCAGGCAGAGCAGGTCGAAGAGCTCGCGCAGGAGGCGATGCAGCTTCGCCTTGTCACCGATTTTGACCGCGTGCTAAATTACATCCGCGAGCACGGCAAGGCGAGCTATGAGGAAATTTCGCGCGACCTGTGGATTCCTATAAAGCGCATCGATGAGTGCTGCTCGATTCTGCGCGATGAGAGGCAGGCGGAAATTGTCTATCCGCCTTTCGGGAGCCCGTACGCGCAGTCGATTGGGTATGCCGGGCAGATGAGAAAGGAAGCCAAGGGCGCAAAGCAAGGGGCAGGGCGGTGAGCGGTTGGCCGACCAGGTCCTCAAGGAATACAATATAGAGAGCGATGGCATCTCGCTAGCGGTCAAGGTCCTCTACAAGCAGGGGGATTTTGTGCGCACCTACGCGCTTGGACTGCCCGAATTTGGGCAGGGCACAAAGGCCCTTATTGAGAACCTAAAGCGCATGATAATCCTTGACCCCAGCATCAAGGCAGAGAAGATGCTGGACCCCAAGGCGGTTGAGAGCCTGCGCGTGGATTTCCGTGAAAAGGCGCAGGCGATACTAAAGCGCGAATTGCCCCATCTCGATGAGGGCACAAAGGGCCCGCTTCTGATGGTTCTGCTAACCGACATGCTCGGCATCGGAAAGCTTGACATACTTTTGTGCGACGGCGACCTTGAGGAAATTGTGGTGAATGACGCAAAGGACCCCGCATGGGTCTACCACAAGGAATTTGGCTGGCTCAAGACCAATGTCTTTTTCGACGGCGAGGATCAGATACAAAACTACGCAAACATTATCGCGCGCCGCGGAGGAAAGCAAATCACAACCCTCAACCCGCTGCTCGATACCCACCTGATTTCCGGCGACCGCGCGAACGCGACCCTCTTCCCGATAAGCGGCAAGGGGAACACAATCACAATCAGAAGGTTCAGAAGGGACCCGTGGACCGTTACCGATTTTATCAACAACAAGACAGCGACTAGCGAAGTGATGGCGCTTGTCTGGCTTGCGATGCAGTACGAACTCAACATGATTCTTTCCGGAGGGACGGCTTCGGGAAAAACCTCGTTCCTAAATGTGTGCCTGCCTTTCATCCAGCCAAACCACCGCATAATTTCTATAGAAGACACAAGGGAATTAATTATGCCCGATTTCCTGCACTGGGTCCCCATGACAACGCGCGAGCCAAACCCGGAGGGAAAAGGGGGTGTCAATATGTTGGACCTGCTTGTAAATTCCCTAAGGCAGAGGCCTGACCGCATAATTGTGGGAGAGACCAGAAGGCGCAATGAGGCCGAGGTCATGTTCGAGGCGATGCACACCGGCCACTCCGTGTACACCACATTCCACGCAAACACGGCGGATGAAACAATCCGAAGGCTCATAAACCCGCCGATGGATATTCCCGAATCGCAGCTAGAGGCCGTGCACCTAAATGTTGTGATGTTCAGGAACAGAAGGCTGGGCGTTAGAAGAATACTCGAGGTTGCAGAGTTCGTTCCCGAAAAGCGCGGCTCGGCTGAAACGCTCAAGGCGAACACGCTCTACCGCTGGAGGCAGGCCGAGGATAAAATCGCAAAGTACTCCGAGAGCATCAGGCTCATGGACGAATTCGCACTGCACACCGGCCTTACATATGGTGAAATAAATAAGGACCTTGCCGAGAAGAAAGGGGTGCTTGACTGGCTTGTGAAAAACAATGTGCACAGCATCGATGAGGTCGGCAAGGTGATGGCAAAATATTACCTTGACAAGAATGCGGTGCTCGCCGCCGTGCAGAAAAACAGGAAGGCGATTGAGATATGACGCGCCTTGCCGAGTTCGGCTCGCAGGTTCGCGTATACGGCAGCGTTATTCCGCCAGGGCACCTAACCCCGCTCTGCTACCGCTTCCGCGGGGTGGGAGGGGCAGTTGCGATGCTCATTCCCGGCCTTGAAATGGAGCTGCGCCAGGCCGATGTGCCAATCGAGAAGGAAATATTCGGCGCGGCGCTCTTTTTGAACGGGGTTCTCTTTTTTGCGATAGGCGCGCTTATTGCCGGCACCTTTGCAATTCTGCTTAGCGGAAAAGGCGTGCCGTTTTTTACGCCCGAGCAGATTGCGCAAATAGCGCTCGCAGGAGGCGCGTTTTTTGCAATCGCGTTCGGGGCGAGGATAATTGCGCACCCCAAAATCCTTCTCAAGAAAAAGGCGCGCGATGTTGAGAGGAACATGATTTTCGCGCTGCGCACGCTGCTTGTGGAGGTGCGCTCCGGAGTGACGCTTTTTGACGCGATAAACAGCGTCGCAAACAGCAGCCATGGCCAGGTCAGCATCGAGTTTCGCAAGGCGGTAAACAGGATTGATACCGGCACGTTCCAAAACGATGCGCTCGAGGAGATGGCGCAAAACAACCCCTCGCTGCACTTCCGAAGGGCAATCTGGCAGCTCGTAAACGGGCTCAAGGCCGGCTCTGATGTCAGCGTTGTGATGGAATCGCTTGTCGAAACCCTGGGAATCGAAAAATCGAACCAGATAAAAAAATACGGCAACTCGCTCAAAATGCTCTCGCTGCTCTACATGATGCTCGGGGCAATCGTCCCCGCGCTTGGCCTTACGCTGCTAATAATCCTCTCCACCTTTCCGCAGATAAAAATCACGGAGACGATTTTTTGGGTGATGTTCTTTCTTATAATATTCGGGCAGTTCATGTTCATCGGGATAATGAAGAACTCGCGCCCGGGGCTTTTGGGTGACCAGTGATGTATGAAGGTTTTGCGGCGCTGGTCCCGAAAAGGCTTATTGACGATATAAATAAGCAGCTGCTATACAACAACATCGGGATGAGCCCGCGAAAGTTCACGGGCTTTATGCTCGCATTCGGCCTCGCGCTCGCCCTTGCGGCATCGGTATTTCTTGACCTCTATTTCTGGATACCGCTCCCTATCGCATTTGCGGCAGTTGCAATCGTGTTTTTTTTCATCGTCTACACGCTGCTCAAGATGGGCTCCGATGCGCGCGGCAAGGCGGTCGAGCTCGTGCTCCCGGACGCCTTGCAGCTTGTCGCATCGAACATGAAAAGCGGGCTTACAACCGAGCGCGCGCTCTTTGTCGCCGGAAGGCCCGAGTTCGGGCCGCTGCAGGTTGAGCTTCGCAACGCGAGCAAGAAGATTTCATCGGGCGAGAAGGTGGAGACGGCGCTTGCCGAAATTAGCGAGCGCATAAACTCCCGGGCGCTTTGCAACACAATCTGGCTCATTTCCGAGGGCATAAAGCGCGGCGGGCAGATTTCGGACCTTCTATTCCAGCTCTCAAAGGACCTCAAGAACGAGCAGGCGATACAGGACGAGATAAAGGCCAACATCTCGATTTATGTGATGCTGATACTCTTCGCCTCGATTTTCGGCTCGCCCCTGCTCTTCGGGGTTAGCGCGACGATTGTGCAGGTGGTCGCAAAGCAGGCCGCGGCAGCGCCCGTGAATGCCGCCGGCACCGCGGCCCAGACAGGGGTTGGCTTTGGGCAGGGATTTGTGAGCGGCGAGCGCAGCGCAATCCCGACCGTGGACTTTATCTCCCTCTTCTCCATTGTGACAATAGCGTTCAGCTCGTTTTTTGCCGCAATCACAATCGGGGTCATCAGCACGGGCAAGGAGACGGACGGCCTGCGGCACGCAATACCTATAATCGCCGCATCGCTTCTCGTGTATTTTTTCGTCAAGGACTTCATGCACGGGGCGTTTTCGCAGATACTCTGAAAAAAGCTGGGCCGCCCCTGAAGGCGAACAGTGTTAAAAAAAGAAAAATGGGGAAAGTGACTGGCGGCTGCGCGAAATCGCGCAGCCACAATTAGATTTTAGCTGTCCAAAATCCCCTTACGCTATCTTGCCCCTGCACTGCGCAGTGGCCGCCTGGTCGAATATCCCGTCGTTGTATGTGAGGTTTAGGTCAACCAAGGTATCGCCCGATGCAAGCCCGCCTGTGGGGTTGAGGGTGAATATTCCGGTCGAGCCCGAGGTTCCGGACGCCATTGTCGCACCAGAGCCGGGGTTTGCCGACATCACATTCTTTACTGTCTGCCCCTGCGTGAACTTGGCGCCGACAATCGCACTAGTTATCGACTTGCCCGTGCCGTTGACGAGCTGCATCTGCAGGCCTGTCTTTGTCAGGCTGTTTGCGATAATAGACACGTTCGGAAAGCCGGTCGCGCAGTTGGCCTGGCTCGACGCCTGCTGCGAGGTGAGCCAGTAGAGAAGCCCAATCACAACGAGTATCGCAATCACGGCCCAGCCGTAAGTCATCAGGTATTCAAGGGCTGACTGCCCCTTATTGTTCTTCAAAAACATCCGCACAACCTCCTTAAACCTGCGAAGCTTCCCTTCGCCTCAGAAAAATCTGTATTAATGGAATGCGGTTCTAATATTTAAAGGTGATTGAACGGGAACCGGGAAAACCGCGATTTTGGGCCTATTGCCCATCAAAACAGGAAAATGCCGCGGATTAGCCGAATTTTTCCGAAAGTGCCAATGCGACATGTGCCGGCACAAAGCCCGAGACGTCGCCGCCAAGCCCTGCGATTTCCTTCACAAGGCTCGAGGTCACATAGAAGTGCTCAGGGCTTGTCATCACAAACACGGTCTCGACCTTCGAATCGAGAAGGCGGTTTGTCACCGCCTGCTGGAACTCGCTTGGAAAATCGCTGGTTTCGCGCAGGCCGCGCAGCACAATCGCTGCCCCCTCCTTTTTGAGGAATTCAACTAGCAGCGAATCGAACTTTTTGACCTTAACGCCCCTAATGCCCCTGACCGAATCGCGAACAAGTGCAACCCTCTCATCGGCCGTGAAGAGCGGCTTTTTGCGCGGGCTGTCCGCAACCGCCACGGTTAGCGGGCCAAAAAGGCGCATGCCCCTGCGTATCACGTCAAGATGGCCGTTTGTGATGGGGTCGAATGTTCCAGGATAGACCGCCTTCATAAAATCCTCACTTCCACGCCCTTAGCGCCTCGATTATTTTCTCCGCCTTCGAGCCCAGTTCGCCCGGAGTGCGCTCGGAATCGAGAACAAAATCCGCCGCGGATTCGACCCTGTCCGAGGCGAATTGCGAGGCGACGCGGCGCTCGAAATCCTCCTCTGCAAATCCCCTTTTAAGCGCGCGCCTGCGGCAGGTTTCATGCGTTGCTTTCACAAGAATCACCTTGGAAAAGAGGCCCTGCATCTTCGCCTCGTAGAGGAGCGGGACCTCGACAAAAACAATGCCGTCGTAGTGGGGGATTTTGGAAATTCTCTCGCGCACAAGCGGGTGGATTATTCCGTTGAGCCTTTTGAGGTTGAGGCTGCTGTTGAAGACCTTTGCCGCGAGGACCTTGCGGTCAATGGAATTTCCCTTCACAACTTCCTGCCCGAACGCGGCCTCGATTTGCCCAAGGACCTGCGCGTCCTTGTAGAGCTCATCAACAATCTTGTCGGCATCATATGTGCGGTGGCCGAACCTGCCAAACACGCGCAAAAGCTCGGATTTCCCCGAGCCGAGGTTGCCTGTGATTCCGACGAGCATAGCAAAGCTTGCGGATTAAGAAATTAAAAGGAAAGCGGATGGCCTGATTTTTGCCAGCCCCATAAGCTTTTATAGTAATTATATCAATATAATTATTCGATTATGATAACTGTTACTGCCAAAATCAGGGAGTGGGGATCGTCAAAGGGCGTTGTAATCCCCCAGGAGGCGGCCATAAAAGAGAAGCTGAAAACCGGCGATGAAGTGGAACTCATGATAAGGAAAAAAACCGGAAAAAACCCGTTGAAAGAGACCTGGGGAACGATGAAGTTCTCACGGCCTACAGATGAGATTTTGAAGGAGGTCGACAAAGAGGGATGGGATGCCTGAGGAAGCCATCTTTTTCGACACTTACGCATTTTTTGAAATCCTTGAAGCGAACCCCCTTTACAAGAGGTTCGAGAATGCCAAAGCCGTGACTACCATATTCAACCTTGCCGAGCTGAACTTTGCCCTCAAGCGGGAGAAAAAGCAGGCGGCTGATGAAACCACCTTGAAATATGCCAGCCTGCTCACAGAAGTCGGCGTTGAGGATGTTACAAGGGCAATGAGCCTGCGGATGGAAAAAAGGGCACTCTCAATACCTGATGCCATCGGCTATACCGTCGCAAAAAGGCTTGGCATAAAATTCCTGACCGGCGATGGGGAATTTAAAGGAATTGCCAACGTGGAATTCGTGAAGTGAAATGCGGCAATAGTCAACCATTGAAGGTTTTCACAAAATAATCCCCGTTTCTTCCTTCAAAGCCGCATTTCCGGCCGGTTGCCCAGTTAAGGGTTTTCATGGCCTTCTGCCTTTCGTTCAACTCGGCCCAATGCGATTTGGGCTTGCCATCCGTGGACTTGACAGTCAAGAAAGCTGGCGCGCGATAATTCGTTGTAGTGGTGACATCCCTCAGCCAGACCTCATGGAAGCCAAGGTTGCTGAAAGCATTTGCCACCGAACTCACCAGCACATCGCTCCAATACCCGCCGTTCATCTGTTTGAACCCGGCCAGCTCTTTTTTAGAAGCCACACCTTGGAACTCTTCTATGACGCCAACGAACCGCCCTTCGTGTATTTTAGGGGATGCAACTACAAATGCATAACCTTTGTTTTCACGCGAAATCCAATAGATGTCATTGGCATGGGAAACCAATTTGAAACCGCTAAAGGGGATTAATTGAAAATGCCTAAATAAGCCTTGTTCATTCAATAGAGGGTTTTGATTATCCGTTTGTTTTTGTGAATTGAACTTTTTTCTCAAAAAAACTGCCCCTTGGCAGTTTTTTCCGGAGGGAAATTTCTTGATTTTCTCTTATTTTTCCATCACTTTCGATAGCTTACGCTAGGCG